>MDSV01130630.1_pt1 | contig 25120 bp, 34 predicted proteins | sample 810851 | NCBI WGS metagenome assembly MDSV01 (sample SAMN05326640, study PRJNA326480) | marine metagenome | isolation source: seawater | place: Atlantic Ocean: North East | collected 2012
AGGTTTAATATTTAAATTAGGTGTCAATTTTTTCTCTATATGTATTTTTTAGTTGCGTATAAGCTAATGTTATAAGTTTAAGTTTTTCTTCGTATTTTTTATTTCCTGAATTCATATCAGGATGAAATTTTTTGACAAGGCTTTTAAATTTTTTTTGTATTTTTTCCCATTTTAAGCCGACAGAAATACCTAAGATACCAAAAGCTTTTACATCTTTATGATTAAATTTAAATTGGCTCATATGGTTAAATTGACTTTTTATTTTAGATTTATCAAATTCGTCTTTTAAAGCATTGTTCCATAAAATTTTAAAAAAATTATCAGAAGAACTGAAGCTTTGCGTAGGTTTGTGCCAAGTCATATCGGATTTTAAAAATTCATAAATTTGTTTATCATCCATACCTGTAAAATAATTCCAATTTTTATTAAATTCTTTTATGTGGTTTAAACATAATAACCTATAATTTTTACTATTATCCCTTTCTATTGGAGCTTTAAATTCTCCAATTTTTGTACAATTATTCCAATCACATATATTTTTCATGTTATATTATAATTTTAATTTTTATGAATATAAACGATCTTACTACAATCGTAAAAAAAAAAATTGAGGGAAATATTCCTTTGCAAAGTATTGATGTTGAGGATAAAACTTTTCTTCATAAAAACCACAAAGGTTATGACCCAAAAAAATTCCACATTAAATTAATTATTAAATCTTTAGAATTACAAAAAATGGATAAAATTCAAGCAACAAAAAAAATTTATGCTATTTTAAAAAAAGAGATTAAAGATTATATTCATTCTATACAAATATTAATTAATTAATTGTTCTTTAATAAAATTGTATATTTTTTTATCTTTAAAATTTAAATTTAATTTAGTTTTTCCAATTTTTTTTATTAAAATTAGATTAATTAAGTTATCAGTATTTTTTTTATCTTTTTTCATAAATAAAATTAATTTATTTAAATCTTTTTTAGAAAAATATTTACTAATTTTACTTGGTAAGTTAAATTTAAAAAAATGTTTTTTAATTTTTAAAAAATCTTTTTTTGATAATAAATTAATTTTTAAGCTAAAAGTTATTGCACTTACTATCCCCAAAAGTACAGCTTCTCCATGGTTTAGTTTTTTTGAATAATTTAAAGTTGCTTCATATGCATGAGCAAAAGTATGGCCAAAATTTAATATTTTTCTTAAATTTTTTTCATTTTCATCTAATTCAATAATTTTTTTTTTATTTTACAACTTTCAAGTATTGATCTTTCTATAAAAGGACTTTTTATTTTTATTATTTTTGATGCATTTTTATCTAAAAACATAAAAAATTTTTTATTTAATATTAATGAATGCTTGAGCACTTCTGCATATCCACAAATTAACTCTCTTTTTGGTAGAGTTTTTAAAAAATTAATATCAGAAACAACTAGGCTTGGATGATAAAAAGATCCTATTAAATTTTTTCCATGGGCTGTGTTGTACCCAGTTTTACCTCCTATCGATGAGTCGACTTGAGCTAATAATGTAGTAGGAACATTAATGAATTTAATCCCTCTTTTATAAATACTAGATGCAAAACCAGATAAATCTCCTGTGATGCCTCCGCCGACTGATATTAAACAATCGTTTCTTTGGAAATTATTTTTGAGTAAAACATTTAGTATTTTGTTTATACTCGATTGGTTTTTATTTTTCTCATTTGCATTAAAAAAGTAAATAATTCTTTTTTTTTTTTTAAAATTTCTAATAATTTTTTTAATAGTTTTTTTTTGAATTTTACTATCAATTACAAACAAACATTTGTTAAATGATATTGAATTTTTTTTAATTATTTTTAATAAATTATTACTTAAGCCACTACCAACAATAATCGGATATTTGTTGTTTTTAGCTTCTATGTTTAATCTAAATTGTTTCATATAGCTTTAAGATATTTTGAGTTATGCTGCTTTTTGTTAAATTATCACAGTTTATATTAAATTTAGCTTTTTCGTAAATTTTATTTCTTTTATTAATTAATTTTATTAACTCTTTATCATTTAATTTATTAGCAATCGGTCTTTTTTTATTTTTTCTAATTCTTTTTAACAATAATTCAGAGCTACAATTTAACCAAACTGAAATATGATTCGAGGTTATTTCTTTTCTGATTTTTTCATTAAAGAAAGCTCCTCCCCCAAGAGATATTATGCTACTATGATTTTTTAATGTTTTTAGAGTAATTTTTTCTTCCAAAGATCTAAAAAAAATTTCATTTTTTTTTTCAAATATTTCTGAGATTTTCATGTTCATTTCATTTTCAATTATTCTATCTACATCATAAAACTTTAATCCTAACTTTTTTGAGACTAAAGCTCCTATTGTAGATTTTCCGGATGCCATCATGCCTAGTAATACTAGGTTTTTTTTTAAATTCATAAGTTTCTTTATTGAAAAAACACAAATATGTCTTAATTTGAAATTAATAAACGATATATGCAATTTAGAAAAAAAACAAGTAGAGGAAGCTATGGTGCTTTCATCAATATTTTAATTAAGGCATTTTTAGCTTTTCTGTTTTTCTTTATATTAGTGGTATTGGTCGATAAAATTGATTTTCCTGCACCAAACCAAAAAATTGAAAAAATTATTCCAAATGAAAATCTTAAAATTGTTAAATAAGAAATATTTACCAATTTTTTTTTACTTTTTGTTTTTGCAAAGCTTTGAAGCTCTTTCTAATGAACCAGTTGATATTTGGAATATTGATAATAAAGAAAATCTCAAAGTAAACTCTTTAGAAAGTGATGTTGAAAAAAATAATATTTCAGAAAATTCAATTTATGAAATGCAATCTGAAAAAGAGAAAAAGTCAATTATACAAGAAGATGAAACATTAATTTCAAAAAAAATAGAAATTAGCGGTTTGTATGATCCTTCAGAAAACGATCTTACAATAGACATGTGGCAAACTTCAGATGGTAATAGAATTTTAAATTTATATAATAAGATTAAAAAAATTGATTTATCGAACGATTCAAAAGAAATTTTAAAAGTAGCACTTTTAACAAACTCATATTTTCCATCAAAAAATATTACAAATCATCAGTTTATAGAATTAAAAAATGAATGGTTGCTTAAAAATTCTGATTTAGATTTAATTGAAGAATATTTAATTAAAAATAAAAAAAATAAAGGAAGTGATGAATTGATAAAATTTTTAATTAATGAATACCTGTCTAACTCAGAGATTGAGAAATCTTGTAAAATATTTTCAAAAATAAATTATCTAATAGTAGATGATTATTTGTCAAAATTTAATATTTACTGCTTAATTAATGATAATAAAAGGGAGGAGGCTCAACTGCAACTTGATCTCAAAAAAGAACAAGGCTTTGAAGATATTTTTTTTGAAAATAAATTTAATTATTTAATGGGTTACAATGAATCGGTTGACGAAGCTATTTCAGAAAAGAATATTTTAGACTTTCATTTGTCTCATAGAACAAATCCTAATTTTATTTTTGAACCTGACGAATCCACAAGTAAAAGTATATGGAGATATTTATCAACATCAAATCTACTAGCAAAAATTGAAAATATTGATCTTGAAGATAAGAAAAAAATTGAGTCAATCGAAAAAGCTACACACGAAGGTAATTATAAAGAAAAAGAATTGTTTAATTTATATAAAAGATTTCAATTTAGCATTAATCAACTTTTAAATGTCAAACAATCTTATAAATTATTATCAAATGTAGAAGGCAGGGCTCTTTTATACCAAGGTATTTTGATTACAACTGACACTGATAGAAAGTTAGAATTAATAAAAATTTTGAAAGATTCTTTAACAGATGATGGAAAAACAAATGCCTTTAATTATGAACTAGTTAATATTTTAAAAAAAATAGAAGAAGTTGATGTGCCTTCAAATTATACAAATTTTTATGATAGATTTGTTAAAAGTGAAAAATTGGCTTTTAAAAAAATAAAAATAAATAACAAGATTATACATCAATCAAAATTAATTAACTATTTTAAAGGCGAAGTTAATAAGGAGAATGCTCAGAAAGATTTAAATGATATGCTAAAAAAAATAAAAAAAAATAAAAAATATTTTGTTTCTACAAAAGATATAATTTTACTAGAATCAATGAAATCTGATGGATTTGAATTTATGAAAAAATATGATTCTTTATATACAGCTGATAGTGCTGATATACCTCCTGATATTCAAGATTTAATTAAAAATAATGAATCTGGCCTTGTATTGTTAAGACTCGTCCAGATTCTTGGGCAAGATAATTTTAAAGATCTTGGGTCTGAAACATTATTTTTTATTGTAGATACATTAAATCAATTAAATATAGACCGGTTGAGAAACAAAATTTTGTTAAAAGTTCTTCCTTTAAAAGTATAAAAAATATAATAAAATAGGTTTTATTATGTCTATAAAAAAAATTTTAACAGAACCAAATAAAATATTGAGACAAGTATCAAAGCCAGTAGAAAAAGTTGGCAAATATGAGCAAAGTTTAATGGATGATATGCTCGATACTATGTATGCTGCAGATGGCATTGGGCTAGCTGCTATACAAATTGGTGTGCCAAAAAGAATTATCGTGATGGATATAAGCTGGAGCAAAGGAGAAAAAAAACCAATGTATTTTGTAAATCCAGTTATTAAAGAAAAAGATAAAGAAAAATCAATTTATGAGGAGGGTTGTTTATCTGTACCAAATCAGTTTGCTGAAATTGAACGACCAAAAAAATGTGAATTGGAATATCTAAATTATGAAGGAAAAAAAAAATTATTAAAAACCGAAGGGTTGTTGGCAACATGTATTCAACATGAAATGGATCATTTAGAGGGTATTTTATTTATCGATTATTTATCAAAATTAAAAAAAAACATGATCATTAAAAAACTTCTTAAAAATAGACCAGATAGAATAGTAGTTTAGTTAATGTTAAAAAAAATTATTTTTATGGGTACACCATATTTTGCTGTACCGATATTAAAATCATTATACCAAAATGGCTATAATATTTCTGCAGTTTATACTCAACAGCCACAAAGATCTAATAGAGGTCAAAAAATAAATAAATCTCCTATACAAGGTTTTTCAGAAACATTAAATATAGAATTTAGAACACCATCATCTCTAAAGAACAACAAAGAAGAATATGATTTTTTAAAAAAATTAAATCCAGATATAGCTATTGTTGTAGCTTATGGACAAATTATTCCTAAAGAAATATTAGGTTTAGTAAAAAAAGGTTTTATCAATATTCATGCTTCGTTATTGCCAAAATGGAGAGGAGCCGCACCTATACAAAGATCGATTATGAATTTAGATAAAGAAACTGGGATCAGTATCATGAAAATTAACGAGAAGTTAGATTCCGGCCCAGTATGCTGTTCATATAAAATAGAAATTAATGATAGTGACAATGCTACAACTTTATCAAATAAATTGTCTTCATTGGCTGCTGATAAAATCCTAGATGTTGTTGATGATATTATGGATGATAAAATAAAATTTCAAGAGCAAGTTCATCTAAATGCAACGTATGCAAATAAAATTGATAAAATAGAAGGTAAAATAGATTGGAATAATTCTGCAAAAAAAATAGTCGGTATAATTAATGGTCTTTATCCTAATCCGGGTGCGTGGTTTAATTTTAAGGGAGAAAGATATAAAATTTTAAGCGCAAAAATTTCTCAAAAAAAAGGTGAAGTTGGAGAAGTTTTAAGCGAAACTTTAGAAGTAGCATGTATTGATGCATCTATAATGATATTAGAGATACAGAAGCAGGGAAAACAAGCACTAAAAGCAAGTGAATTTATGCTTGGATCTAAAATAAAAAAAGGTTCTAACTTACAAAATGAATAGATATCAAATTTTGATCGAATATGTTGGCACGGGCTTCATTGGTTGGCAAATTCAACCTAAGGGTAAATCGATTCAGAAATTAATTCAATTAAAAATATCAAAACTTTTAAAAGAAAAAATAAAATTAGTAGGATCTGGTAGAACAGATTCGGGAGTTCATGCAATTGAACAATCAGCACATTTTGAAACAAAAAAAAAAATAAAGAATTTAGATAAATTATTAAATTCAATTAATTTTTTTTTAAATAAAGATTTAATTTCAATTCTTAAAATAAAAAAAAAAACCTTAAATTTCATGCTAGATTTTCAGCAAAAGAAAGAGTCTATAAATATGTTATTTTTAATAGAAAAAGTAGACCATCACTTGAAAAATCGAGAGGTTGGCATGTTAGAAAAGAGTTAGATATTAAATTAATGAAACAGGGAGCTAATAAACTATTAGGAAAAAAAGACTTTTCAGTTTTTAGATCTTCAAGCTGTAATGCTAAAAGTTCAATCAAGACAATAAATTTTGTTAATATTAAAAAGATAAAAAGTAAAATGGAAATTGAATTTAAATCAAAATCTTTTCTCCAGCATCAAGTCAGATCAATGGTAGGGTGCTTAAAATATTTAGGTGAACATAAATGGAGTCTAAAAAAATTTGAAAAAATATTAAGGTCAAAAAATAGAAAATTATGCGCTCCGCCAGCACCCGCTGAAGGGTTATTTTTAAAAAAAATTATATATTAATGGAAAGTTTTCTTATTTAGATATGAATAGCAAAAAATATTTTATTTCTTTTGCAAGTCCCGATTTAAAAAGAAGTGCAGAGAGAATTTATAACCAAGCCCAAAAATTAAATTTTTACGATAAAGTGTGTATATTTTCAACCAACAATTTAGAAGAAAATTATAAAAATTTTATTTTAAATTTAATAAAAAAAAATAAAAAAGTAGGTTACGGATATTCTGCTTGGAAGCCATTCATCATAAACCAGTTCATGAAACAAGTTAATAATGGTGACATAATTCATTATGTTGATGCCGGATGTCATATAAATGAAAATGGAAAAGAAAGACTGAAATTTTATATTCAAAAATTAAATCATTCTGATCAAGGTATTTTAGCATTTCAATATAATAAACTTGAAGGTTATGATGAGAAAGAATTCGAATTTCCAAAAATATATGAGTACAAATATACAAAAGCAGATTTATTAAATTATTTTAATGTTCTTCAGGAAAAAAAAATAACACATACTAAACAATACTGGGCTGGTAATTTTTTTTTAAAGAAAAATACTTTTGTGACTAAATTTATTAATGAATGGATAGAAGTTTTTGAAAAAAGATTTGATTTGATAGATGATACTCCGTCAAAAGAAAAAAATTTTGATGGTTTTATTCATAATAAATCCGACCAAAGTGTTTTTTCAATTCTTTGTAAAAAAAATTCAATTCAAAGTATTTCAGCATATGAATGTGAATGGTTTTATCATAATAACGAAAGATTCTGGGGTCACACAATTAACAGCCCTATAATTGCAAAGAGGGATTTGAAATATAACATTTTCAAAAGATTTTATAATCGTCAGTTAAAAACTTTAAGAAGATTAAAAAATTTTTTTAAATTTTAGACTTTAAGTTGGTTATTTTTTTTAAACTTTTTATTTATTCTCCATCTTGATCCTTCTCTAACAATATATCCAGCACAATTTATTGAGCCACACATGCAAGGGAACTGTTTAAAGTCAATATCGTAGCTAAAACCATAATCACAAGTTAGCTCTTCATTTTTTTTTACATCTTTTATAGCGGTAATCCAAATTTTTAATCCTTTTCCATCATATTCACAATTATTAGAACATGAGTGATTTATTAAACGAGCAGTATTCCAAGGAACATTACCATCCAAATCATATTTAGAGTTTAAGTCAAAAAGGTAAATTGGTTTTTTATTATCAAATTTAGGGTTATCATCACTTTGTTTTTTTGTTATTATTTTTCCAACATATTCAATAATTTTAGTTCCTTTTTTTATATTTTTTGTTGCATATAAGCCTTTGCCATTTTTATCAATATTAGATTTTTTTATCTTATATAATTTCATTAACTAATGTCATATCACTATAATTAATTTTTTAATCCAAAAATATACTTACATCAATATTAAATTATTAAGTTGACCTATAATTAATTAAAGTTTAAATAGATTAATTTTATGAGATCTATAAGGTTCGTTTTTAATTTAATTATTAACGTAAAAAAAAATACTAGCTTTTTACAATTTGTAATTTTTTTATTTTTATTAACTTTATTACTTATATTAGGACTTTTTTCTTTGATAAAAGTAGTGATACCATTTACTTATATTGCTCTATAATTTTATTTAATTCTTCAGCAATAATTTTAAATCCATATTCATTAAGGTGAAAGTCCTCAGATGAATAATAATCTATTGGATTAAGATTATTTTTAAGCATATCATTTTTAAGAATTTTAATCGAGTCTAAATGGATAGCTTCATTTTTATCAAAATAATTTTTTATAAAAAAATATCTCCAATTAGGATCTTCGATATCTTCTAAAAAACTAAAAGTGACAAATATTATTTTTTGGTTTAAATTTTTTGAATTTAAAATTATGTCATTAACAAAAAATTTAAAAATATCTTTTTTAAATACAATTTTGCATTCACTAGTTTTATAATCATATTTGTTTTTAATTAAAAAAGTTATATTTTTAATAAAATTAAATACATAAAAGGATATTTCTTTAGAGTTTTTATTTCCCAAACTTATTGGAGTGTTTGAAATTTCATAAATTAAATTTTTTTTTTTATATTTTAATTTTGGAAAATTCCTATGATTAAAAATCGTACGATCTAAGTCTTCAGGAAGAAAACCTATCACTATTAATTTTTGAGGATGGTTTTTTTTTGTTATTTTATAAGAAGTATAAATTTGATCTAAACCGTAAGACTTAACACCATAATTAATTTTATTTTTAAAGTTTGGGATAAAATATTTGTGATCAACAAAAGAACTTCCATAAAATATTATATCGCTTTTTTCGGATACAAAATTAGAATTAAATCTTTCTTCATTTTCTTTTTTTATAAATGTTAAAATTGGATGTGGTGTATAAATATTTTCATTAAAATTTGAGCTTATTGTATTATCCCAATATTTTTGATCACAATATGGATTATAAAACAAAATTGTTTTCTTTAGAGGTTTGATATCGAAAAAAAAAACTATTTGAAAAAAAATTTCAAATAAAAGAAAAAGAACGATTAATGGATAAAAAAAAAACTTACAAATATTTAAAATTTTTTTACTTAATAATGAAATCATAATTAAAAGGAAGCTTAATTTTATGAATTATAAATTCTTTGGTAAAAAAAGTTATAATTAAAAGTATTAATATTGTAACTATGAACTTAACTATCCTGTTACTCAATTTTATCATAAATTTTTTCTTTATAATTGTTTAAAATATCTTCTAATAACACATCCGATATAGTATTTGCATTATAAGTATGGAATAAATCTATAAAATCAAGATTCAATTTTTTGCTTAGCAAGTTAAGATTTTTAAAATTTTTATTTATAATATTTATGTTACTTAAAATCTTAAGATTATTACTAATTTCTTGAGTGGATGGTTTGATTAGTTGATTAAATGGCTGAATATAGAAAATAAAATCAATTTCTTCATCGGTTAAGATTAAGTTAATTTTGTTAAAATTTTTTTTTACATATTTTGCAAGGTCTAATTTAAATCTTTTATTGTAAAAATTATTTTTAGTTAAAAAAATTTTTTCGTCTACACATTCATCTAATTTTTTTGATGTATTAAAAAGTGAATACCAGTATTGATTTTTTAAATTTAGATTAGATTTTTTTAACAAATCTTTATACGTTGAATCTAATAAATTTAATTCATTTCCACCAGTGTAAAAAAGTACTAAGTCTGGTTTGTAGAGATTAGTAAAGTTCAGTAAAGTAGGCAAGTGATCATTTATAAATGTAGCCGGCCAAGCCAGGTTAACAATATATATATTTTGGGATTGAATTTTATTTCTCAATTTTTCTTGAAGCAAAACATGAAGTTTTTTCTCATCTTCACGATAATGTTCCCCGTAAGTCTCTGAATTACCCATAATTAAAATCAAATAATCATTTTCAATATCAATGTTTTCTAAAAAATTTATATTTGTTTGGAATTTTATTGAATTTCTTAATGCAGTTATTCCAGAAACTTCAAAATCCTGATTGATATTTTTTTCAATTTCACAATTAATTTTTACTTTGATATTTTCATTACTATTTACTTTTGATTTATTTATAATATTTTCGATTGAGCTAATTATAGCCGATATGTAATGACCAGTTATTTTTGAAGTATTATTTAAATAAATAAAATATCCAATTAATATTTCAGAGACTAAAACTAAAATTAAAATTTTAAATAATTTGTTCACGTTATTTTTTTTTATAAATGCTATGTTCAGTTAATAAATACTTTATTTGCATTCTTTCTATTGCTAAATAAGCATCTTCTAAAGAATAAACCATTGGATCAGAAGAAATATTGAAAGAAGTATTTGCTAAAACTTCAATATTTTTATTTTCAAGTTTTTTTAAGATCTTACCCAAAATATGATTTTCATCACATAACTGCACTCTCGCAGTATTATCCTTGTGTACTACACCTTCAATAGTTTTTGAATTAATTACTTCAGCAATTGAACCCATGCAGAAATAAGATTGATAAATTTTATCTGATAACAAAAAATATTTTTTAGCATTTTGCTCTAACACTACAGGTGCAACAGGTCTAAACTTACTTCTTTTTTTTATATTTTCATTTAAATGTTTTACTGCTGAAATTGAGTGTGCATTACAAATCATTGATCTATGTCCCAATGCTCTTGGTCCTGTTTCAATATTTTTGTAACAAGTAGCAATTATCTCATTTTTTGAGATTAATTCAGCAGCTACATCAATTAAATTATTTTTTTCTGCTATTTTTTCATAATTTATCAAAAAAAAACTTTCATCAGTAGAATTATTTTTAAATAATCCAGGCACTAGCGAATTTTTGATTTCAGCTTTAGGTTTGCTGTTAGTATTTTTTTTTATGTAAGCATAATATGCAGCTCCTACTGCGGCTCCAGAGTCTCCTGGAGATGGAGGTATAATAATTTTTTTAATAAAGCTTAATTTAGCAATTTCATTAATAGCGACACTATTCATTGCAACCCCTCCAGAAAAAATAAATTTATTTTCCCCTGTTAACTTATGAGCATAATTAAAAATTTCTTTTAAAAGATTTTCTGTAACTTTTTGAGCAGATGCTGCAATATTTGCGTATTCTTTAAAGTTAGGGCTATCCAAATCAAGAGGTTTATTACTTTCTCTTTCTTTAATATTAAAAATTTTATTTAATTTATCTGAATAAGATCTTTTTATACTTCTTACAAAATCATAATATGCGGTATCTAAAATTAGTTTATCATTTTTAAAAAAAATTGTTTCTGATAAAGTCTCATAAAATTTTGGCTCTCCATATGCTGCTAAACCCATTACTTTATATTCACCCTCATTAATTGAAAAGCCTAGATAATCAGTTATTGCAGAATAAAATAAACCAATTGAATTTGGAAATGGGCTAGACCAAATATTATTTATTTCATTCATAGATTTAACATGATGTATTGAGCTGGTACTATCATCTCCAAAACCATCAATTACTATTGAAGTTATAGGAAGTTCAGAGTTATAAAAAGCCGCTCCTAAAGTATGACTTAAATGATGATCACAGTATAAGATTTTTTCATTAGACAAATTTAGATATTTTGACAAATCATATGAGAATATTACTGACGATTTCCAAATATTTTTAAAATAATTTCTAGTAAGTTCATTGGATAAAGAATTATTTTTTAAAGAATATTTTAAAATTGTAAGCCAAGCTTTTAAGGGCTTTTCATAGAAACATACTTTTTCAATATTTTTTTCTGAAAGATTAAAATTCTTTATTATTTCTTGTAAAGCTAATCTTGGGAATGATTTGTCTCCTTTGACTCTAGAAAAATACTCCTCTTTTTTAAAATCTACCAATTCACCATCATTATTAATAATTGCTACAGAGGAATCATGAAAATAACCAGAAATTCCTAAAAAATATTTCATTAAGTTTAATTAAAATTAAAGAACAGAATGATCGCTAATGTTCATCAAATTTTTATTCACAGTAGATTTTGTATTAAGAAATTTAACAATAGATCCAAAAACTAATATAAAAAAATTAATGATTGGATCAAAGATTTTATTTAAAAAGCTTAAATTTTTATAATAAAATAACCTTAATTTATTTTTTAATTTTTCTTTTTTAAATGCATAATCAATATTTGAATCCGGAAATTTTTTATTATAAAAAAGTTTTGCAAAACCCCAATGCCTATCTTCTTCTTTCATAATTTGATTTAAATTTGAAATAGAATAATCCGCGTGATCTTCTTCTTCCTTTGAAATGTTTTTTAAAATTTTCAGCGATTCTTTGTCTGAAATTCTTTTAATTAAGTCTTCAAAAGATGCTTTAGCCAAGAATTCATTTGCATAAACAAATTCGACAAAGTTTTTAAGTTTTAATTTTTCTACTAAAAACCCATTTTTATCTACGTATCCCTTAGTTACAACATTTTGAGGTATAAATTTAAATTCCTTTTCAAAAAAACTTTTATTTTTTTTAATTTCGTTATTTAAAACTTCAAAAATCAACTTTGAGTGTCTGTACTCATCTAAGGCATGATTTATATAACCAATTTTAAGTTTATCTGAGTCTGCTTTTTTTGCTGCTGCAAGCATTTCTAGCGCTGAACCATATTCAGCGTATGCAAATTCAACTAATGTTTTAAATAAGTTTGTTTTGTTATTTTCAGGTATTAAAAACATAATAATTTTACTTAATAATAAATTTATAAAGTCTTTAAATCAATATAATAATAAATTTCGATTTAGATCAAGTATTTATACTTACACACAATTATCAATTAAATTCAAGAAGTGCGTTAACATGCATCTCGCTGCTTTCTTGAAGAGCCTTAAGATCATACCCACCTTCTAAAATGGATACAACTTTTCCATTACAAAAGGTTTTAGATAATTCTAGGGTTCTTTTAGTTAATTCATAAAAGTCTCTTGATGAGAGTTGAAGTTGAGCTAACGGGTCATCTTTATGAGCATCAAAGCCAGCAGAAAATAATATAAATTCTGGTTTAAATTGTTTTAATTTTTTTAGCACAAACTCATAAGCATTAAGGTATTCTTCAGAATTAGTGCCTGCAGGCAAAGGAATATTAAAAATGTTATCGAATTTACCTTTTTCTTTTTCAGAACCTGACCCGGGATAATAAGGATATTGATGAGTTGAAATATATAGGACTTTTTCATTATCATAAAATATATCTTGAGTTCCATTTCCATGATGAACATCAAAATCAATAATGGCTACTTTATTAAATTTGTAATTATTTAATAAATAATGTGCCCCAACACCTACATTGTTGTATATGCAAAAACCCATAGCTTTATTTTTTTCCGCATGATGTCCAGGCGGTCTAACTGCACAAAATGCATTTTTGAATTCATTATTTTGAACTCCATCTATAGCTGCAATAATTGATCCAACAGCATCTATCGTAGCATCTTTGCTGCCAGGAGAGATGATTGTATCACCATCTAAAAAAGATAATCCTTTATTAGGAAATGAGTTTTGAACGAACTTTATGTAATCAGGACTATGAGTAATTTCTAATATTTTTTTTTTAACTTTTGCAGGCTTTTTCCAAACAATATTTTTGTTATTTATTTTTTTAAAATTTTCAATAATTACAGAAACCCTATCAATTTTTTCCGGATGCCCTTCTCCTGTGTTATGATTTTGATAGGTGTCGGATATTATTAAGCCAGTTTTCACTTAAAATAATTTTCTAGTATTTTTGAATATATTTTAGTTAGTTTTTTTAAATCTGATATGGAAACTGCCTCATCAACTTTATGCATAGTTTTTCCAACTAAACCAAATTCAAGACAAGGGGATATTTTTTTTATAAATCTTGCATCAGAGGTTCCTCCAGTAGTAGAAAATATAGTTTTTACTTTAGTAATATTGGAAATTATATTTTTTATCATAAAAGAAGTTTTGCTTGGTTTTATCAAAAAAGCTTCTCCTGACACCATATAGTTAATTGAAAACCTACATTTATCTTTCTTAGTCTGAATTTTAAATATTGTGTTTAGTTTTTTTTTAAGTGTAAAAGATGAATGCTTGTTATTAAATCTGATATTAAAACTTGCTTGAGCTGATCCTGGAATAACATTGTCAGCATCATTTTCAATATTGATTTTTGTTATTTCTAAGTTTGTTTTTTGAAAATTTTTTGTTCCTTTATCAAACTTTATTTCTTTAAGTTTATTTAAAATTTTAATTATGCAATTTGAAGGGTTATTTGCTTTGTGTGGATAAGCAACATGACCTTGGGTACCAAAGATTTTAAGATGACCTGTAATTGAGCCTCTTCGACCAATTTTAATCATTTCACCTAACTTATTAGGATTAGTTGGCTCTCCTACTAAACAAAAATCAATTTTTTCTTTTCTTTTTTTTAAATATTCTACGACTTTCTTGGTTCCATTAACTGCTGTTCCTTCTTCATCTCCAGTGATTAAAAGACTAATTGAACCATCAAATTTTTTTTTTTTAATTATAAAACTACTTACAGCCGAGATAAATGAAGCAACTGAACTTTTCATATCGTTTGCTCCTCTACCAATTAAATGACCTCTTTTAATTGAAGGTTTGAATGGATTTGTAGTCCAATCTTTTAAATTACCTGGCGGCACAACATCTAAGTGTCCAGCATAACAAAAGTTTGGACTTTTTTTACCAAGTCTTGCATAGAGATTTTTTACAGGCTTGGTATTTTTATCTTTAAATTCAAGAATTTTAGTTTTGAAACCTAAGGATTTAAGTTTTTTTTCTAAATACTTCATTATCCCAGCATCTATCGGGGTAATTGTTGGAAATCGTATCAGCTCTTTGGCTAATAATAGTTCATCATATTTTTTCATTAATCTATTCTCTTAGTAAATCATTAATAGATGTTTTTGATCTTGTTTTTTCATCTACTTGTTTAATGATTACCGCACAATACAATGAAGGCGCAGATGCATTTTTTTTATTTGGAAGAGATCCCGGAACAACAACTGAGTAAGGAGGAATTTTTCCATAAGTTATTTCTCCAGTTTCTCTATTTACAATTTTTGTTGATTGTCCAATATACATTCCCATACTTAAAACCGATCCTTCACCAACAATTACACCTTCAACGACTTCTGACATTGCTCCTAAAAAAACATTATCTTCTATAATAGTAGGTAACGCTTGTGCGGGTTCAAGAACTCCACCAACACCAGAACCTGCTGAAATATGACAATTTTTTCCAATTTGGCAGCAACTACCTGCTCTTGCAAAAGTATCTATCATTGTTCCATCATCGATGTAGGCTCCAATATTGACATAACATGGCATTAAAACTGCATTCTTTCCAACATAAGAACCTTTTCTAACAGGAGAATTTGGCACCATTCTAAATCCTGCTTTTTCATGATCTTCTTTTGTCCAACCAGCAGTTTTACCTTTTAACAAATGTGATTTATCATACCAACTGCTGTACGGGCCGTTTAAATTTTCCATTGGATAAATTCTAAAGCTAAGCATGATAGCTTTTTTAATATACTGATGAGTTATCCATTCATCTTTAATTTTTTCTGCAACTCTCACCTTTCCGCTATCTAAGTCTGCGATTATTTGATTGATAGCATCTTTTAAGCTTTTATCTGATTCAGGATTGATTTTGTCTTTTTCATCCCAAGCTGAATTTATAATTTTTTCTATACTCATAAGGTTTATGAGTTTTGTAATAGCCTAATTTCTTTAAGAAATAAAGAGAGGTTTTCAACTTTAAAATCTATGAAATCTTTGTCAGATTCTTTTTTTCCCCAGTATTCGTCATTTATTAGCCAGGCTGTAATAGCGCCTCTTTCTTTGCCTATAGATAAATTTTTTGCAATATCTTCTATATAAAGAGTTTCTTTAGGATTAATTTTGAATTTTTTTACCATTAGGTCAAAAGCCTTAGCGCTTGGTTTTGGACTAAACTCTGAATCTACAATATCAAATAACCCATCAAACAGGTCATTAATACCCAAGTGCGTTGTAACGTTATTAGCATGTTCTTTGCTGCCATTAGTGAAAATAAATTTTTTTAAATTTAGATTCTCAAGTTCATTTCTTAAAACTGTATCTTTTGACATAAAAGATAAATCAATATTGTGTACATATTTTAAAAAATCTTCAGGTTCAATATTATGATTTATCATTAAACCATTTAAGCTAGTGTTATATTTATGAAAATAATTAGTTTGTAATTCTTTTGCTTTTTTTGTATCTAAATTTAATTTATTTGAAATGTATTCAGTCATTCGTTTACTTACCTGACCAAATACGGCTTCTAAATCACTATACAAGACTCCATCTAAATCAAATAGAATATTTTTTATATTTTTAATTCGTTTCATTTTCTGATTAATGTTCCAGCGCCTTCATCAGAAAATAGTTCAAATAAAATTGAGTGAGGTTTTCTGCCATCTACGATTACTACACCAGTTACACCATTATTTACTGCATCTAGGCAGGTATTTACTTTTGGAATCATACCTCCAGAAATATCACCTTCATTTAACATTTTTTCAGCAACTGAAGAATTTATTTCAGTAATTAAATTTTTATTTTTATCTAATACCCCCTCAACATCAGTCATAAGCAGCAATCTTCTTGATTTAAGATCTTTAGCTAGAGATCCACTGCATACATCGGCATTAATGTTATAAGCCTGATTATTCATTAACCCTACAGGCGCTATTATCGGTACAATTTTGTTTTTAATCATTTCATCTAAAGCAGTTATTTTAATTTCATCAGGTATTCCAACAAATTCTAATTCTTTTCTTTCAGCTTTAACAAAAATTATATTATTTTCTCTTGTTGTAATTGACTTAGCATCACATGCATTTTTTTTTAAAGCATTTACAATTTCTTTATTAAAATCAACCAAAACATCTTCAACTACTTTTATGATATTTTTATTTGTAACTCTTAAACCTTTTATAAAAGCACTTTCTATATTTAATTGTTTTAATTTTTCATTAATTCTTTTGCCTCCGCCATGTACGATTATAGGAATTATGCCAAGTTTTTTAATAATTACTATGTCAGATATAAAAAGATTAAAAAGATTAGGATCAATTAAAACGCTTCCACCACATTTTATTACAATTTTTTCTTCGTGATATTTGTCTATATATTTTTTAACCTCTTCAACAGAGGGGCCATTAATTGGTAGTATATTTTTTAATTCTTCTTCTTTAACCAGCGACATTTACTTTGTTTTAACAGTCGTTTTTCTTTGTATGTAATACTGCTGTATCAGTGTTAAAATATTATTAAAAGTCCAATAAATCACTAATCCAGCTGGAAAAGGTGCAAGTATGACTGTTAAAAAAATTGGAAAGAACATAAAGATTTTTGCTTGCACAGGATCTGGCGGTGCCGGGTTGAGTTTTTGTTGAATAAACATACTTACACCCATTGCGACTGGCCAAGCACCTATAATTAAAAATGATGGTGGATCCCAAGGGATTAAACCAAAAAGATTAAAAATAGAAGTAGGATCTTTGTCAGACAAGTCTTTAATCCATCCATAAAAAGGCATGTGTCTCATCTCGATAGTTACAAACAAAACTTTATACAACGCAAAGAAAACTGGTATTTGCACAAGTATTGGCAAGCAACCACTCATAGGATTTACTCCTTCTCTTTTGTATAGTGCCATCATTTCTTGCTGCAACTTCATTTTATCATTTTTATGAAGCTCTTTTAACCTTGTCATTTCTGGCTGAAGAAGTTTCATTTTTCCCATAGACTTAAACGAGAAGTTGGCGAGTGGAAAAAATATTAGCCTAATACAAATAGTTACAGCTATAATTGCTAAACCATAATTACCAAGTAATTTAAAAAAATAATCAATTGCATGCCAAAGTGGCTTAGTCAACCAATATAAGACTCCAAAATCTATAACTAAATCAAATTTATTTATGTTTAAGCTTGCAGCATAGTTATCAATTGTTTCCACTCTTTTTGCTGCAATAATTATTTGTATCTCTTCTTCTATAGTTTGATTTGGACCAACTTCAATTCCTTCTGCAGATATATAATTTGCTCTAAATTTTTTTTTATAATCAAAAGTTGTTTTAAAATCCTTATTTCTCGGTGGGATAATGCTTGTAATCCAGTATTTATCTCCAATTCCTAACCAACCTGTAGAAGCATTTCTAGAAAATTTTTTTTCTTGAATATCTTCATAATCTTCTTCAATCAATTCATCATTTAGGACCGATTGGAAGCCCTCGTGCAAAATATAAAAACCAGAAATTTCTGGTTTTTTGTTACGAATTATTTGGCCATAAGAATAAAAGTTATAAGTTTTATCTGTTGAATTAATTACTTTTTCTTTAACAGTAAATAAAAATTGATCATCTAAAATTATTTGTTTCTCAAATGTAATACCTTGAGGGTTCTTCCAGGTTAATTTTATAGGATTATTCTTTGTCAATTTTTTATTTCCTGAAATTTCCCACAATGTTGACGAATTAGGTATATCTATGTTTTTATTAGTAGTTACAAATCCACTCTCTACAAAATAACCATTTTCAACTTTTCTTGGGTTTAATAAAACAACTTTTTCTTTACCATTAAGTTCAACATTATATTTTTTAAATGTTAGATCATCTATTATTGCACCTTTAAGAGAAATAGATCCAACAACATCATTATTTTCAAATTGAATTCTATTATTTTCTGTTAGAGCTTGATTTCTGGTTATTTTTATAAAATTTTCGTTTTGATCAATACTAGGTGTATCCGAGTCTTTTTGAACTTGTTCTTGTTTAATTTTGCTTTGTTTTATTTCTTCTGGAGATGGAGCAAAAAATAATGTGTAAAGAACAATTATTGCAATGGACAAAGTGACGGCGGCTATTATATTTTTGAGTTCCATTTTATTTTAACTCTCCATGTTTTTTAACAGGATCGTATCCTCCGTGTCCAAACCAAGGATTGCATCTGATTATTCTTAAAATTGATTTATATACTCCTTTAATAAGTCCATGAGTTTTTAAACTATCAATACAGTAAGAACTGCATGTAGGTTCAAATTTGCATGAGCTTGGAAAAAGAGGGCTTATAAATAATTTGTAAAATTTTATTATGCCTATTAATAAGTAAGTTAAAATTTTCATTATTTGATTTTGTTTAATTCTTTAAACATTGTTTTTTTTAAATCTTCAAAGCAATTTTTTTTTAAAACATTTTCTTTAGCTAATATTAAATATGAATAATTGAAGTTTAATGCAATTTTTTTTATTGCTTGATTTAGTACATTTTTAAACCGTCTTTTACCAAAATTTCGATCAACAGCTTTAGGAAATATTTTTTTCTTAGCAACAACACTTAGGTTTAAATTTTTATAATTCTTTTTAAGTAATTTCTTGTAAAACATAATAAAATATTTGTTTGAAATTTTTTCTCCTTTTAATAATGCTTTAAAATCTTTATCTTTTTTTAAAGCAACAATTTTAATTTTCATTGACTTTTATTAAGGAATGAGTTTTTTACGACCTTTTCTTCTTCTTCTCGAGAGAGTTTTACGACCTTTTAAAGTTGACATTTTTTTTCTAAAACCTAATTTTCTTCGTCTTTTTTTTCTTTTTGGAGCCCAAGTTCTTTTCATATATCTTTAGTTTTTGTATTGTTAAAATTTTCGGTATTTATAGTGTATAAAATAGAATTATGCAAAGAATGAAAAATATTAAAATTTTGATAGGTATAACCTATTTAGTGCTACTTTCAGTTTTTTTATATTTCTTTTTTTCTAAATTTAGCATTGAAGAAATAACTAGCTACAATTTTATAAAATCAAACATTGAATATTTGTCAAATTTTAAACAATCCAATTTATTTTTCATTTCTATTATTTTTATTATTTTGGGTATATTTTGGATTTCAGTACTTCAAGGTTTTGGCTCTCCTCTTGGCCTTATAGCTGGATTTTTATTTGGCTCTTACTTTGGAACCATAGCCTTAGTTATAACTTTTACGTTAGGATCAAGCTTAACATATATAGTTGCAAATTTTTTTTTTAAAGACCTCATTAAGAAAAAAATTAAAAACAACTTTCATTCTCTTAATGAAAAAATTCAAAAACATCAACTTATTGCTGTTGCGATACTCAGATTTGTAGGAGGTATTCCGATTCAGATACAAAATTTGATGCCTGTTTTATTTAACATTAAATTAAAGAATTATTTTTTTGGTACTCTTGTAGGTATTTTTCCTCAAGCTTGGATTGTTGTTTCTTTGGGAGCTGGATTAGAAAAACAAATTAAAAAAAATTCAGAACCACCATCATTTGCAGAGCTATTATCATCACCAGAAATTTATATTCCAATTTTGGCTTTTACAACCTTGTTTTTTGTGACTTTATTTTTACGAAATTTTTTTTTTAAAAAATAAGTCTGGTGCTCTCAGCCTGTACTGACCAGGCAATAAAAGCTTACCATGCTTTTGTGATACCATTTCACTATGAGAGCCTCAGTTAGTGGAAGATTAGTGTATAATTTCTAATTTTTCAAATTATTGCCTTATTTTTTTTGAATTTTATAATATATTAGCTTTAAATAGGATGTGCCATGAAAGTCTATAAAAAAATAGTTTTAGATAAAAATAACAAAGTAATTTATGAAGACTCTTATGAGTACAAAGGTGCCTGGTCTTATCTAGGCATACATTACGATTTTAAATCGACTCGTGGCGCCAAAGCTATGGAAAAAAAAGCCAAAAGAGAAAAGAAGCTGGCTGAAAGAAGAGCAAAAAGGCAAGCAAAATTTGGAAATAAAAAAGATGAAGAAAATTTAAATAAAATTAAAGTTGACGAGCCACTTTCATTAGATTTTATAACTAATCCAAATAAAGATAAATGAATGTTAATTATAAAAAAGATAAGCTTTCTAAGCTTGAGCTTGCATTAAGAAAAAATTTAAAAAAAAGAAAAAGTTTTCAAAAAAAATTAAAAGATAAAAAAAATAAATAAAATGATTTTGAATGACAAGCAAATAAAAAAATTAGTAGAAAAGGAAGGTATGATAGATCCTTTCGTAGATAAATTAGTACATAATGGAATAAGCCACGGACTCGGAACTTTTGGTTATGATATACGTTGTGGAGATGAATTTAAAATTTTCAGCAATGCAAAAGGGGCAATTTGTGATCCAAAAAATTTTACTGAAGATAGCTTTATAACTGTCAAAGGCGAAGAATCGGTTTTGGTGCCGCCCAACAGTTTTGCTCTTGCAGCAAGCATTGAATACTTCAAAATGCCAAGACGTGTAACTGGTTTAGTTACTGCAAAAAGTACTTATGCCAGAACAGGACTTGGAACACCTTCAAGTGTTCTCGAAGGTGGCTGGAGGGGAAATTTAACCATGGAATTTGCAAATCATACAAACCTTCCAATAAGACTTTATGCTAACTCTGGTGCCGCCCAGATACTTTTTTTTGAAGGTGAGGAACCAAAAACATCTTACGCCGAAGGCTCAAGAAAGTACCAAGACCAGCGCAACATAACTCTTGCCAAGTCAAAGTAATTTTATGGAAAGATTTTTGATTAAAGGCTTTACCTCAAAAGGTGTTAAGGGCTTAATTAATTGTAGCGGAGCAAAGAATGCCGTTCTACCTTTAATGGCTTCTTCAATTTTATTTGAAAATACAGTTATATTAAAAAATGTTCCTTTAGGCGCAAATGATGTTCAGACTATGATTATTTTATTAAAATCTTTGGGATCAAAAGTACAAATATTTAAAAAAAAAAAAATATTAAAAATAACTAATAACAAAAAACACAAACTATTAGTAAAATACAAATATATTTCTACTATGAGAGCCGGCGTACTTGCCATGGGCGCTTTACTTGGTAAATACAATAAATGTTCAACAGCTTTATCAGGCGGTTGCAGTTTAGGTCCAAGACCCATCGGATATCATTTAGCAGGTTTTAAGAGACTAAATTGCAAGTATAATTTAAAGAAAGGCTATATAAATATTTTGGCACAAAATGGAATTAAAGGTGGTTATTACCGTTTTCCCAAAGTTAGTGTGACCGGAACATCAAATTTAATTTTAGCATCAGTTTTAGCAAATGGAATCACTACATTAAAAAATATTTCAATAGAACCTGAAGTGCTGGACTTAATAAAATTTTTAAAAAACGGCGGTGCAAAAATTTACTCTTTGGGCAAAAGAACAATAAAAATATATGGTGTAAAAAAACTAAATGGACATAAACATGAAGTTATTGGGGATAGAATAGAAGCATTTTCTTATTTGTGTACCGCAGCAATAACAAAGGGAAAAATAAAAATTGATAAAATAAACCCAAAACATTTAGGAGCGGAATTAAAAGTCTTAAAAAATATAGGCTGCAATATAAAAGTTGGCAAATCTTCAATAGAATTAAATAGAAAAAATAAATTAAAACCTACAAAAATTAAAACGTCACCCTTTCCAGGTTTTGCAACAGATTGTATGCCTATGTTAATGGCTGTTTTAACTAAATCACATGGCAAAAGCAAAATTGAGGAAACAATATTTAGTAATCGTTATATGGCAGCTCCAGAATTAGTACGAATGGGAGCAAAAATAAATATAAAAGGATCAATAGCTATGATCATTGGAGAAGGTACATTAAATGGAGCTGATTGTATTTCATCAGATTTACGAAGTACTTTTGCTATCATATTAGGAGCCATGTCGGCAAACGGTGTAAGCTGTATTAGCCGTGTATATCATGGTTTAAGAGGCTACAGTAATTTATATAATAATTTAAAAAAAATTGGGGTTAATATTAAAAAAAAATCTTGATGGATAAGCAGTTTTTAAAAAAAATCACTTGTCAATCACCTGAGGACTTACCTTATATATCTGTCCTTGTTTCCGAGGGAAAAATAAAATTAGGTGAAATGAAGTATTTGCCAAAAAATAAGATATTTTTATTTTCAATTGAAAGAATTAATAGAGAAGATAAAAAAAGTAAAAAAAAAATTAATTCTATAATTAAATTTGATCATGTACTTTCTACAAAGTCAAAGAACCTAAAATTTTCAGATAAACAGATGATACTTGAAATTTTAGCAATAGACTTATTAAAAAAAGACAATAATTATGAGATAATACTTTTATTTTCAAATAATAGATTTATAACTCTCACCGCAGAAGTAATAGACGTTGAGTTAACTGACCAAGTAATAATAGATGATAAAAAAAATTAATTGTAGTAATAAAAATTATTTAAAAAGATTACAGAATTTTTTGGAACTAAGAAGATTCAAGAAAAATGACGAATTAAAAATAGTTTCAAAAATAATAAAAGATATTAAAAAAAATGGTTTTAGAGCTTTGTTAAAATATGAAAAAAAATTTGGTAAAAATAATAATATCAGCTCTTCCAAAGAAGAAATCAATAAAGCAATTAGAAAGCTAAATCCAAAAGTTAAAGAAGCCATTGATTTTTCATATAATAAAATTTTAGATTTTCATAAAAAACAATTAAAAAATTTAAAAAATATTTCTTACATAGATAAATTAAATAATAAACTGCAATATAAGATTGTGCCAATTGAAAAAATTGGAATCTACACACCTAGTGGACTACCGACTTCACTTTTAATGACAGCAATAATTGCGAGATTGGCTAAGGTTAAAAAAATAATTTTGGCTACGCCTAAAAATAATGGTGAGCTTAATCCTGCAATAATGTACGTTGCTAAAAAAACTGGCATAAAATTAATAATGAATTGTGGTGGAGCCCAAGCGATTGCTAGTCTTGCTTATATTAAAAAAGTTGACAAAATTGTTGGTCCTGGAAATGCTTGGGTTGCTGAGGCCAAAAGACAACTATCAGGAAGGATTATAGGAACCGAGTCTATGCATGCGGGAGAATCTGAAATTTGTGTAATTGCTGATAACAATACTGATATTGATCAAATCGTTACTTCACTAATATCACAAGCAGAACATGATCCTAACAGCCAATCAATTTTGATTACAAAATATCAAGAAGTTTTAAATAAAGTTATTAAAAAATTACCAGTAGCTTTGAAGAAAATACCAAGAAGAAAAATTGCATTTAAATCAATACAAAATAACTGCATCATGATTAAAGCTGTTAGTGACAAAGATATAATTAACTCAGTAAATTTAATTGGACCTGAGCATCTAGAAATAAATGTTAAAAATTATAATAAATATTCTAAATTTATATTTAACGCAGGAAGCATTTGTAATGGTGAGAACTCAGCTATGGTTCTTACAGATTTTGGCGTTGTTGGGCCAAATCATGTTTTGCCTACTCATGGTTCAGCAAGATATAGTTCGGGATTAAACATTAATGAATTTGTTAAAAGAATTTCTGTTGTAACTCTTAGCAAAAAAGGACTAGAAAAAACCGCAAATCACGCTATAACTCTTTCCGAGTTTGAAAAGTTGTATGGTCATACTCAAAGTATAAAATCTAGAATAAGGAGAAATTAGTTTTGTCAAAACAAGACTTGTTGGAGTTTAAAGGTAAGGTTATTGATTTACTTCCTAATGCTATGTTTAGGGTAAAATTAGAAAACAATCATATTGTAACAGCACACACGGCCGGAAAGTTAAGAAAAAATAGAATTCGTGTACTGCAAGGCGACAATGTTACTGTAGAAGTAACACCTTATGACCTTACAAAAGGTAGAATTATATTTAGATTTTAGTAAATGCCTCGGTAGCTCAGGAGTAGAGCAGAGCCCTGAAAAGGCTTGTGTCGGAGGTGCGAATCCTTCCCGAGGCACCATTATTCTAACAAAAAATTAGTTTTAATAAATCTTGCAATCAATTGTAAAATCTAATATTTACTGACCAGCTAAATTTTAGCTTAAGTTAAATAACAAAAAGAAAGAGTAAAATGAGTCTAAAAGGTAAAGTAAAGTGGTTCAATGGCAAAAAAGGTTATGGCTTTATTGAACGAGAAGACAAAGAAAAAGA
>MDSV01135166.1_pt1 | contig 25120 bp, 24 predicted proteins | sample 810851 | NCBI WGS metagenome assembly MDSV01 (sample SAMN05326640, study PRJNA326480) | marine metagenome | isolation source: seawater | place: Atlantic Ocean: North East | collected 2012
CACCTACGTTTGTTAGAAATGTGAGGTGGCTTATTTTGCTAGTCCTACGTTGTAGTTACCTTTCAACCTTTAGGTAGCTATGATTATGATCAGGTTGGTGAAGGCGTGTCTCCAATGTTTTCCGGAGCCTGCCAATTATCGGAGTTTTCTTTCGCGGTATCGATAATTTGTTGAATCGAATCCAGTGATTGCTCGAAAATCCTCATTCCTGTTGAATCTTCCTGGCCGAAACCAACTCGAATCTCCAGCACCTCCGCCCCATCAGGTCCTCCTGAATATTTGTAGGGCATCCCCGAGGGAACCAGGAAACCAGACCCTGGACCGAGGTGTCTCTTGCCCATAATGATCTTCCCAGCGACAACATAGTATAGGCAATCGCCGCTGGCAGGATGACTATGTCGGAATAAAGGGAAGTTTGCCCCAACCCAGAGGTGGACCATACTGATCCCACCGGGTTTCTGCGCTTTAAGCAGTGTCGTTATTACCATGCCTTTCGCGTACGCTTGGGCCATCTCACGAAGTTTTTCATGCACTGGTGCTTTACCGTGTTTCTCGACTAGTGTGCTGATGTCCCATTTCTTTAGAGCACCATCTATATCGTAGCCATCCCACGCATATTTCTGATTGATCTCGGGGTTGGCAAATATCTCGAATGATGTCTGTTGCGATTCCCTGTTGTCCTTTACGTCTGCCAATGCGTCATCTCCTTAGGTAAAGCGTCGTGTTCAATGCGTATTATACGCTTCGCATTCGGTTATACGCGGCTTAGTCATCGTTAATGACGATCATGTTTTATATGTTTGGTCAGCCTATAATGTGGGTTCTAATGCGATTAATTTCTGTCTTGTTCTTGCTGTTACTGGTTGCGTGTACGACTAGCGGCTTCTATGTATGGGTGAACGAGGATGCATCTCACCAGAACGAACGCCGATTACTGATAGATCGCCTTAGCTGCGATGCGGAAGCAATGAAGATACCCATTCCCAATCCATCATGTACAGTTATTCGCATGCACTTTCCACCATGCGCTTTTGTTATCGGAGGCGTCTGTGACGCTAGTGAGCGGACGGCTCTGCAGTGTGATGATTCTATAATCGAGACCGCCAAAGCCGCGCAGGAATATCGAAGAGCAAGCTGCATGGAATCGAGAGGTTGGTCCTCAGTATGGCAAGATAGCAAGAAAAAATAGTGGATGCCCTAACCGCCGACATATACTCCCGCCGATTGCAGGCAGAATCGATGCAGGTGATACTGCACGCTCTTAAATAATCAGGACGTAGTATATGGGCTGGTCCATCAATAGGCCCACTGGCCTCACCTGGCACAACAATAATTTATCCACTAAGGGTTATACGCTGCTTACGCCACATGGCGACAGCCACACCTACCTGATTGATATTCAGGGAAGGATTGTTCACACCTGGGAATTTACCGACATCAGGCCAGGCTATGGGCGACTGCTGGGCAACGGTAACCTGCTGATGACCGGTTCTGATATTAAACTTCCCGACCCACCGAAACATGAACCGACGAAGCCGCCGCTCCCTTTCGAGCAGCACATTACCCGCCTTGGCGGCTATCACACCACGTTACGTGAGGTTTCCTGGGAGGGAGATACGATCTGGGAATACGTTAATCGGGCCCAGCACCACGACTTTCATCGTCTCGCTAATGGCAACACGATGGTACCGGAGTGGGTTGAACTGCCTGAAGATCTGCACAAACGTGTAAGGGGTGGATTCAAGCAACACAGAGAACGCCTGCCCAGACTACTGGGAGATGATCTCGTAGAAGTCAACGCAGCAGGTAAAGAAGTTCGCCGCATTCACACCTGGCAGCTACTGGATCCGGTTAAAGATCCCATCCTGCCAGACAAGCGTCGCTGGGAATGGACCCACCTCAATGGATTAGACATCAATGACAGTGGTGACATCGTTTTCTCCTGCCGATGTAACGACAGGGTTTGTGTCATTAATGCCAACGGCAAGCTCACATGGAAATGGGATAAGACCCATGGACAACATAATCCAACCTGGCTGAAAAACGGTAATCTCCTAGTTTTCGATAACGGTAATGATACTTCTCGCGTGGTCGAAGTCGACATATCCAATGATGAGGTTGTCTGGCAGTATGCCGGCAAACCTGCGCACCAGTTCTATAGTGGACATATCTCTGGTGCCAGCGCGCTGGACTCTGGCAACATTCTGGTTTGCGAGGGGACCAGCGGAAGATTGTTTGAAGTTAACCGCAGTGAGGAAGTCGTCTGGGAATGGATCAATCCTTTCCTTAACAACAACAAGCGTGGCGAATCGACCGTAAGCATCTATCGTGCGCATCGATATGCTGCCGATCACCCGGCTTTGGTAAACCGTGACTTAAATCCTGATCGCTTTATCAACCTCAACCGTGCCCACGACCTTATGTGAAATGGCTCAGGATGGCGACTCAATATCCAATACCGCCCGCTCTACCCTACCCAGGCGTTTATGGATAACTTTGTCGATAACCGCTGGGACATCGGTAGAAGATGGGCGACAAGAGCGGCTAAAAAACGCATGCTGTGCACGACGTAACTTATTTGTGCAGTTCTGGGTGCCTCCGTGCCAAAGGTGCGCGTTGTAGACGAAGCAGGAACCCGCGGGGCCGGTCACCTTAATCTCGCCTTCTACCGGTGCATTGAGGTCACGGGGCTCGCCATTTACCAGATCACCGCTGGGGTGAATGCCGGAAAGGTGTGTGCCCGGGACGATGCGAGTGGCACCGTTGTCTTCGGTAAACTCATCGATCAACCACACCGCATTCACGACCTGGGGTTCTCCCTTTACGCCCCACACAAAATCCGCATGAATACCCTGATGGCCGTACCCTGGCAGGGCACAGTGGTAGTTGGAACCAATGTATTTGCAGTGCACCCCAAGCACGTGCCGTACAGCAGCCAGCTGCCTGGGGTGCATGAAGATAGGATCAAGCAGACTATCACGATTCATGGGTTTGACCACGGTATCTGCGATCCGACCAATGCCCTCCTTTTCCGCATTCTGTGGACTGGCGCCCTCTCGCTGTATGGCCTCATCATACCGGTTTCGCATTTTCTCTAGAGAATCTTCACCGATAAGCGGCCCGAGATTAACGTAGCCATTACGGTCGAGGCAATCTCGCTCAGCTTCAGAGAGCACGCTATTGTTTTCATCGGCAAGGCCAAGCTGATCCATGGCATATTCTATTTCGGTGAGTGGCAACCTATTAAACGGCCCATCAAGGAACATCTCCATTACCTTAAAAGCGACATCACCATCTGGACCGATCTTCACCTTGTAAGCATCCAGCGCGGCACGTCTCCCTTCATCGGTATCCGCGGAGTTCCAGATTTCAGTCGCGAGCACACATTTTTCGTAGTTCTGTCGACGCTGCTCAGCACTGACCTTGAATAGATGACGCGGCTTAGACAAATCGTCTGGGATCTTGTCTATCTGGGCTGCCTTAAAGTAGCGGGCTACTTCTTCACTTACTTCCACTAAATACCTCTAATTCTTGCCTATTTATTAAAGATTTCCTTAAGTTTCGTATCCATTTCTTCAGCACCCTGCTCTGAATGGCAGCTACCACACAAGAGGCCCAACTTCTGATTCTTGATATTTATGCCTAAGAAATACGGATCATCGCCGGTATTCTGGTGGCATTGAGCGCAGAACTCTACCCTAGTCTCACCCGCCGAAAGATGCCAATCAGTCAGGGACATCCTCTTGTGACATATCAAACAATCTATGGATTCAGATTCTGCAGCATGAGCTGACATAAAAATGCTAACACCCTACTCGTCGAGCACCACTACGGTTCCCTTGTCACCATCGATAGCGATGCGCTGACCATGTTTAATAAGACGAGTGCCATTACCCGTACCCAACACTGCGGGAATGCCATACTCCCTCGCCACGATAGAGCCATGGGCAGTGATGCTGCCAATATCGGTAACTAGGCCAACGGTGTAGGGAAAAAGCTGGGTCCAGGCGGGTGTTGTTAGCGGACATACCAGAATAGTGTCAGGCTGCATCTGGTCAAAATCATCTGGAGACATGATGACGCTGGCAACGCCGGTCACGGTTCCGGGACTGACGGCAAAGCCGCTGATTACTTCCGCGTTTTTGTCGTTGACCTTAATGGTATCGAACGACTTACCACCGCCGCTCACCCAGGCTAACTGATTCTCCTCTGGAATTGCAGCGGGCTGTTGCAGTCGTGCGCGCCATCCACGCAGCTCGCGCTGCGATGAGGCCCGTTCTTTAAGTGCCCGCTTACCATGATTGTTTGCTCTACCGTCTACCGCCTGTTGCAGTTCATCACTGGTGAGATAGAAAATATCATCAGCATTCTCGAGCGCACCATCATGCTCAAGTCGCCTGCCAAGTTCCAGAGCAAAAGGCCGAAGTAACGACCAGGCTAGGCCCATATAAAAAATAGCTTTTTCACGAGTTGGGTAATTGATTCGTGCCGTCCAATAGATGCGCAGAAATTCTGCAAAGGCCCAGCGTGATACCGGAGCGCTGCCAGCCCATCTGCCCTCGCCCTCCCGGGTCCGTCTGGTAAGGAGATAGGACAATGTCTGAATCCATTTTGCCCGACGCTTCATTTTAACGTCTTTCTGACGCGCAGTGAGATCGAAACCTGAGTGTCGCACCATAGCTTTCAGGTTCGTAATAAAAGGTAGCGGCGCCTCGATTAGTGAGGGTTCCACAAAATCCAGATTGAATACCTGTTTGCCATAGGTGTTCAGGTAGTCATTGATTGCAGCGAGCACACCTTCGCCTTCAGGATGAGCTTTCAGCGCATCCAGGAACTTGGATACCGGAGTTAGGATCATCAACTCATGCATCGCCTTGTTGCCACGAATCTGTTCCGCGATGGCTCGCATATCCCTTTCGGCAACCAGCGTGTCTGATTCAAAGCCCGATAGGAATGTGCCACTCGTGACCCCCAGGTCAGGCGCATTATCCACAAGAAAATTCTGTAACGCCTGGTCAGTCATTTTCGCAGCGCCGATGATAGCGCGAAGCACGTGCCAGTATCTGGCCTCGATCATGGTCAGTGCTCTAATGCCGTCAAGAAGCTCCTGGTCTGACGCACTGCCGGGGTCTACGCCCCGCCATAAATCGAGCCTATGCTGGTAATGCGGCAGGTTTTCCGTGCGCCACCTCACAACCGCCTCCGCCTTGATAAAAGTGCGCGACCAGTGATAAAGCGCCCAAATCCAGCGTTGAGAACTGTCTTTCAACTGCATCAGCAGAATCATTCGGCCAGCAGCGTTCACGTTGTTTACATCAACTTTGTCGAGACTTCCGGAACGGCGAGGCGTAAATGCAGACTTAAGTGCCCTAAACCAGGTAAGCTTGCCCCACGATTGTCGGACCTCGGCCCAATGATCTCTCGATTCATCTCCCTGATGGACATAGATCGCCTGAAACGCATAACCATTGACCGTGGCGATGATAAAATTGCTGAGCCAGTTCCTGGTTTGCGAGCCCTTCCACTCCCAGTCGTCTGGCCAGGTCTGGGTATCGTAAAGGCTCTTCAAATAAAGATCTTCAAACAGCGGAGACAAGGGTTCCGGCATGACCTCAGAGGCCATGCGTTTGTAGAGCTGCGCGCCGGGGATTTCCGGCCAGTCGACATCCTCCGGTGGTTGATCTGGTAAGTTGGTAATCGGGCGAGATTGCAACAAGAACAAACTTCCAGACTCGAGAGCCCATTCAATATCCTGTGGTACACCCCCGAATAGCTGCTCAATCTTGAGAGCAAGTTCCGCAAGCTCTGTAGCTATAGTCTCTGGCAGCGAAGCCGTTGCGCGATCTTCCTCAGATACATCCTCCATCCGCGTGCCCTGCGCACCTTCCGCAACAATCTGCTGCGCCTTCTCACCCAGTATCGTTTCGCGAACTATGAGCTTTTCCCGATCAATTACATAAGTATCTGCGGTCACCTGACCGCTCACCACGGCCTCACCGAGGCCAAAGCTGCAATTGATAATCATCTCGGAGCGATCACCATTAACCGGATTCGCCGTGAACAGAATGCCGGATACTTCCGAGGGCACCATGATCTGTACTACCACGGCCATGGCCACAGTACCGCTTTCTATTTCCATCTCGTGTCGATAATTCATTGCCTGAACAGTCCACAAAGAAGCCCAGCATCGCTTCACTGCCGCAGCAACTTCATCGGCGCCGGTCACATTGAGGAAGGTTTCCTGTTGTCCAGCAAACGAGAGCCCTGGCAGGTCTTCGGCGTTAGCAGAGGAACGAACTGCGACAGCAGGCTGCCCGGGAAGTTCGTCATAGGCGGTCGTGATCGCCGCCATTTGCTCCGCCGAGAACTCGTGGTCCGCAAACAGTTGCGAGATGTCATCTGCCGCCTGTTCAAAGGAAGCGGCACCTTCATTGATAGCAGGTCTCGCCAGTTCGAGAATTCTGTCTTGCAAATTGTTATTAGCAACGAAGCTGCGATAGACCGACATAGGAACCTGAAAGCCGCCAGGCACATTGAAGCCCGCACCGGACAGCGTCGCCAGCGACCTGCCTTTGCCGCCAACAACCTCCAAGTCGTTGTCTTTTGTATTAAGGGGGACAGTGAGGTTCATAGTAGTGCTCGCAGCATACTACGGTGAACAAAAGATGACATCATCCGTCAATTGCCGACCCTATGACTTTACGATAGAGAAACTGTATTTATATACAGTATACATGTGCGCCGATCAACTATCATGCCCTTGCTCTCAAGGCGAGCAATGTTAGGTATCGGGATCTCCGAGTTCTCGTTCAGGCAAGAGACATCACCATGGCCCATGTCGTCGGTAAGGATATAGATGATGCTGGAGTGCTCGCACATTAAACGGCCCTACCAGTTTTCCTGATTCGGCCGGACATCCACTTCAAAAGTCCAGGCTGAACGAGGTTGCGTTGTGAGGTAATACGCTAGCGTTGCAATGTCATCAGGATCCAGTCTTTTACCCTGCTCCGCATTGGTCGCACCCGGCAAATCAATCCCACCATCAATAATGAGTAGAGACACGTGAATGCCTTGTGGACCGAGATGCTTGGCCATCGACTGGGCAAGGCTTCGTTGTGCTGCTTTGGCAGAAGCAAAACCCGCTGTATTCGGTCGTCCTCGGAGTGACGCCGTGGCGCCCACGAAAATAATGTTACCCGCAGCCTGCGCTTTCATGTCTGGAATAATCAGCTGCGAGGATACCAGCGCGCCAAGTGAGTTTACCCGCCAGCCCTGCTCAAACTCCTCGGGTGTTATTTCTTCCACATCCTTCCAACTGCCATTACCAGCGTTATAAATGAGCACATCTACCACACCAAGGTCGGAGCGCACCTGTGCAAATGCGGATTCAACCGATGCAGGTTCAGCCGCATCGCAGGTGTATGCCCGCGCCTCGCTCAATTCCTCTGCCAGACCTTCACTAAATGACCTAGTGCGGGATAAAAGCGCAATCCGATAGCCCGCCCTATCAAAGCAGCGCGCAAATGCCGCGCCATTCTTGGGACCGATACCGACAATCACACAAACAGGATTCGTCATGATTGAACTCCAATTAACCTTTTATAGATGGTACTGATAACGATGATAGATTGTTACTCATTGGCGCCGCATAGATTTGATCACTACAGGTATTAGTGGCAGCGCCTCAAAATAATCGGTTATTTCAGTTTCAACAAACTCGATATCCGACACAACATCCATACCCTCTATTACCTTTCCGAACACAGCATAGCCATAGGTAGTGCAGGAAACAGGCTTACGCAAACCGCGAGCTTCAGCTTTCGCTACTGAGGCTTCAATCTCGCGGGTACAGCTTGCGTCTGAATGATCCAAGTGTGCATTGTCATCGACGTTAATAAAGAATTGTTTTCGCGCACTATCGATCTCTGCTTCGCGTGCCATTGCCACCGTGCCGGTCAGGTTTTTAAAGCCATTCGCTGCTTCGTTTTCAATAGGATTGCCTTCATAGGTTTCTTCAAGCTTCTCTGTGTAACCGCCGCCCTGAATCATGAATCCTGAAATCACGCGGTGGAATATCGTGCCGTCATACGAGCCTGCATCAACGTAGGAAAGAAAATTCTGTACCGTGATAGGGGACTGCTCTGCGTTTACTTCGATGGTAAATTTTCCCATGCTTGTATCAACCATGACGCGAGTCTCTGCCTGCGCAGAGAAGATCGTACCGAGCAGGAGAAAGACACTAAAGCGTGGCATCAGCAATCCAACCCTCAAGTGGATCAAGCGAATCTGGCGCTCCATAGTTCCGCCTGCGCGATGCCCAGGCTCCCTGAATCGCACAAAGCAGCGCATCTAGGTGGTCACCCATTGGGTCATCGGCAAGAAACTGCGGTGCACGCAGCGTAATACCATAGGTAGCCTTCAATTCACTACTGGACAACCGATTATAGAGATCATGTCTTGCGGAGTGTTGATCTTTGGTCTGTTTCTGTTTCATATCCTGTTTGTAGCTCCGCCTGCCTATAAAGTTACGCGCGAGTATTCCCGGATAGGCTTCAACTACAACCCGGTGAGGATCACCTTCCTGCATTCCAGGAATAGTTACGTTTGCAATGCGTAATCGGGGAGCCACTTCATAGAACATCAAACCTACCGGTATGCCATAAAGTTTTTGCGGACTAATCGATCCTGCGGCGACATCTGTGGCACGCCGGTGTTCTTTGTCTCCAGGATCTCTGTCTTCGCGATAGTCATCCAGTGCACTGCGAAACTCACCCCGGCTCATTGCGGCAACATGATCAACATAACCCTGCCACGTGTTAGGCCAGCTAATCGTTTCGATGAATTTTCGCGCTTGGCCAAAGGGAGCATCGATTCCCATGATCCAGGGTCCGGGTTGCTCAAGCGATTTTTCAAAGTCAGTAAAGCTAGACCACTTATGCAGAGTTCCTACACTGAGTATATCGTCTTGCAGCTCACACTGAAGACAGGTAATCGGTTTCCGGCGCGTCGGTCGGCTGGTGAAATCGATACCAAAAATTTTTAGTTTATTTGCCAAAAGACTTCCAAACCGAATCAAGCGCCGTCAGGGAAAACGTGCCTGCAGCCGCAGAAATCCGGCCTGCGGGCGTGTCCTTCATATCCTCTTTGGCAACTCCAAATACGAATTCACCTGCTGTATTTTACTGCGTTTCATCTTCGAGATTGGCTGAGTTCTCCACGAGTTCCTGATGTAGCGCTAGCGCGCTAGCGGATCATCTTCACGATAGATTGAATTCTGACCGTCAAAAAAAATCGCGGGTGCCACGCTGATCACCTGATACTCCTAGGACTCAGGGTCAATGTTTCCCTGCAGGTTTTGAAACCTGCTAATCAATCCGTCAACCTCATCTGTACTCGCGAGAATTGCGCAAAGATCAAACACTGTAGTACCTATAGGGGTTGGCTGTAAATCACCTTCGGCGGAGGTAGTGCGATATGCGGCGACTATCATTTCTTCGCCAAGCAAATCCCGAGCGTCGAACTTATCCCGCGATGCCACCAATAACCTAATCGCATTTTTCTTTTTACAATCAATCCTAGCAAATTTTCGCAAAGTCGAATGTCAATTTCTTTGCCTAGCTTCTGCAGAAGTTGAGGGGGCTGACCAATGCTATTTCATCTGAAATGATGCCTGCCCGGTTCAAAGAAACGCAGAAGTCTTTACAATAGTGACAACGCTTAAGGTATTAATATGAACGAACAAGTATTTGATGAGGCAGACAAGACACTATTTCGCGATAGCGTCAGGAAGTTTTTAGAAACAGAAGTTGAACCCCACTACGACGAGTGGGAGCGAGAGGAAATCTGGCCGCGGGAAGTGTGGCAGAAGCTGGGCGATAACGGTTTGCTATGTGTGGATATGCCAGAAGAGTATGGCGGCTATGGTGCACCGTTCGAGTTTAGCTGCGTGGTCGTAGAAGAGATCTCACGTGCGGGTTATGGCGCCCTAGCTTCCGGCGTGTCTGTGCATTCCGATATTGTCGCGCCCTACATCTTGAACCTCGGGACCCAAGAGCAACGTCAGCGTTTCCTACCCAAAATGGCGACAGGAGAATGTGTTGGTGCCATCGGCATGTCAGAACCCGCCGCCGGATCGGATTTACAAGGTATTCGAACCACCGCCAAAAAAGATGGTGACGGATATGTAATCAACGGTCAGAAAACCTTTATAACCAATGGTCAGCACTGCGATGTTGTCGTGCTTGCAACCAAGACAGATCCCAAGGAAGGTGCGCGTGGCATGACCCTCTTCACCTTCGACTGTCACCTCGACGGTTTCAAGCGGGGTCGCAACCTTGAGAAGATAGGTCTGCATTCAGGCGACACTTCTGAGCTCTTCTTTGACAACGTGCGGGTTTCCACGGCCGATGTGCTTGGTGGTGAGGGCCAGGGATTTGCCAATTTGATGAATGAGCTGCCAAGAGAGCGCTTAATTCTAGGCATTGGCTGCGTTGCCGCGGCAGATGGCATTTTCGATTTAACGGTTGAGTATGTATCAGAACGCAAGGCCTTCGGTGAGGCGGTCTCAAGCTTCCAGAATACCCGCTACAAACTCGCAGATATTAAAACCGAGATCGAACTTAATCGCGCACTAGCAGAAAAATACGTCGACAAATTTCAACAGGACGAGCTTACACCTGCCGAGGCGTCACTTTGCAAGCTCGCTGCAAGCGAGATGCACGGGAGGATTGCCGATCAGTGTCTGCAGCTATTCGGCGGCTATGGCTACATGCGCGAATACAAAATATCTCGCTTTTATCTCGATGCCAGAATTCAGCGCATCTACGGCGGCACCTCGGAAATCATGAAAGAGTTAATTGCTAGAAGCGTTGTAGGTCGATAACCATGTATAACACAGTCAAAGAAAAACTCGCCAAGGGTGAGCAGGTTATCGGTGGCACCATCGATTCGCCAGATCCAAAAATTTACCGCGCGATGGCTAAGGCCGGGCTCGACTTCATGTGGATTGAAATGCAGCACAGCCCAATGACCTACCCGGAAGCAGCCAACCTGATCTGGGCCGGACATGACCTGCCTGTAACGCCTTTCATTCGCGTGCCAGATGCAACCGAAGGCGAAATACAGAAAGCCACAGACATTGGCGCCCTCGGTATTATCATTCCTATGGTCGACGAACCGGAGAAGGTCGAAAGTGCAATTCGCTTTGCGAAATACCCACCGGACGGGAAACGAAGCCACGGCGGAGGCCAATACAGAGATCTCTGGGGAGATGATTATCGCAGCACAGCCAACAATAATATTATGATCGTCGCGCAGATCGAATCACCGAGAGGCGTTGAGAATGCCGCGAAGATTGCTGAGGTACCTGGTGTCGATGTCGTTTTTACTGCTGCGAATGACCTCGCCAGCTTTTCCGGGTACTCGCAGGGCACACCAGAACATGAGGCACTGGTGTCGAAAATCAACGATGCCGTGCTCGGCGCCGGAAAGAAACTAGGCGGACCCGCAGAATGGTTAAAACGGGAAGAGTACAGTTTCTTTCAGACCCTGCCTGCAGCCAATATGGTCACGAGGGGCACCAAGGATCTTCTGGATTATCTAAAAGCGTAATCACTTGTTCCTAGTAGCAGCAAGCCCCTGACTATCCCCGCAAATCAAAAGTATGTGCGATCTGCTTCTGGGTGGCCGGGAGTGCTAGCGCGTTAGCGGTTTTAACCAAGATCTCGATTCGGGCATAGCTATCTAGCATCTTTTGCATCATTTTTTAGATTGTGCCTTTCTCATTTACATCGCAGGTAACCGCAAGTCCGCTTAGTTCCTTTGCCAGTGACTCAATCTCATTAGTTGGCCTATCCGGGCAAACGACAGTAGCACCCGCTCCCGCCAGCGCCACTACAATCGCGTTACCAGTGCCACGCGCAGGGCCCGTCAGTACTGCAACCTTGTCAGCTTGTTCCACGCTAATTCCCGTTTTTAGATAAGGACACGGTATGCGAAAGATCTTCTTTCGTCACCACTGAGACAGCAAGAGGTGCACGATTTCAAATCGACTGGACAAGGTCAGGCACATGTCTTACGTAAGACCAATATTGCATTCTGTCGGAGGGACTTTAATATGACCAAAACCAAAACTAAAAAAGCGCTGATAATGTCTACTAGCCAATTCGAAGTTCACCAGCAGTGCGAACGACTGATCTATAAGTTTTTGAAGGTACTTGAGGGGGAACAGGGGAAAGTCGCTGATCTATTCGCTGAGGACGGTCGATTTTCTAAGTTCATTGGTCGCGAACAGATCCGCGAGCATTTCGATGGCATTGAAAAAGTAGACCATAATATTAACGTGAATCTCTGCAGTAACCTCTTGATTGATGTGATCGACGATGATCACGCGACTGCCACACACTATTGCACACACTACGTTGCAGACCCAGAGCCTGAAGATTTAAAAGACCCCAGTGGTAACCAGGTGCCAGGTGAACTCGATACCGCACGCACAATTACCCGATGGTCCTGGGAGTTCAAAAGAGTCGGCGGTGAGTGGCTGATATTAAAGATGAATGATCCCGAACCTATGCTCTTTAGAAAGGACGTGATCGATGAACTACGAAGTGGTAAACATTCGTAATCCGACAGATAGTCGCGAACTCGCGACCAAATTTTCTGATGCTAACAATCTGCTGTTTGTCGCTAGTATTCGCACGCGCCATCACGAACAATGTCACCGTTGATTCGATATATTCAAATTAAATCGCTTTCGGAGGACTAACTGCGCACATCAGCGTCAATATGCTCAATGAGTATTTGGATTTCACCAGCAGTCTCGATATGAATACCGTGCGCACGCTCTTTGGAGACGGAAGTGAATATATACCCGCAGTCCCTAACCTCGCGCTATCGGCATAACAGATAGCGATTGGCTGCTTGTTGTTTTCGACCTGTATTGGTTTCTATTTCCTTTCGGCTGGTTAGCTTTTTTCTTGTATATTCTTTTACCCCTAAAACCACAAGACGGCTCTGCTTTACTCGATAGCACCAGGCCTCAGTTGCAGACCCTTGATAATCTGTGGTGAACATTATGTTCTTAGTAGAAAATTCACGTCCAAGGTGTTCCGCTCGTCTCTAATAGTGTTCTTTTGGTGCAGCAGTTATGGCAATACGTTACTCTGACATTTTAGGAAAAGTTATCTCGTGCTCAATGTCATTATTACATTGATGAAACTGTTGCTGGTCGCGACCCAAATGACCCTATAACCCGAAACACATAGGAAAAAGAATGAAAACCAAAACCATCCACAACACCGAACTTAACGTCAGCATGTTCTGCCTGGGAGGCCAGGAATGGGGTTCCCGGGACGACAAAACGATTTCCTACAACATGCTAGACCAGTACGTAGGCGGTGGCGGAAACTTCTTGGATACCGCCAACAACTATGCCGTTTGGCGCGGAGAAGGCGGAGAGAGCGAGACAATGATAGGCAACTGGTTTGCGGACCGCGGCAATCGGAACGATCTTGTTCTTGCTACCAAGATGGGTGGCAGCGCCAACGACGCACCCATGTCGTCTGCTCCGGAACATATACGTCGAGAATGCGAGCGCAGTCTGAAACGACTGCAGACCGATCACATTGATCTCTATTATTTTCACTGCGACGACCGCAGGGTCCCGCTTGAAGATCAGCTTGGCACCATGAATGAACTTGTGCAGGAAGGCAAGGTGCGCTATATCGGCGCCAGTAACTTTAAAGCCTGGCGGCTCGCAGAAGCCGCTGCAGTGAGCGCCGCCAATAACATTAGCTCGTTTGTCTGCGTCCAACAGCGCTATACCTACCTGCGGCCCCGGGTAGATGCTGATTTTGGTTTTCAAAAGTCCACCAACGATGACCTGCTTGAATACTGCAAAGAGCGAGACTTTCAATTGGTCGCCTATTCGCCTCTATTAAGTGGCGCCTACGTCAGGGACGACAAGCCAATGAGAGCTCAGTATCTACATGCGGATTCCGATGCGCGCATGGCCACATTGATGGAAGTCGCCAAAGAACTGGACGCCACCCCGATCCAGGTAATTTTCGCCTGGATGACTGGTCGCGGTGTGATCGTCATATCGGGTGCCAGCAAGTCCGAGCAAATGGAAGAGAGCTTCGCAGGTTTTGATCTCACCCTATCGGATGAGATCCTTGACAGGATGGATGCGGCTGGGGCTGAGTGAACCTAACAACACTGAAATCCTTGCCTAAACCTTGCGCATTACCCGAAAAAAATAGGTATCCTTCAGTTCCCCCCTTTTTTACACATTATGGCTACCGATTAAATGAAAAATGTAGAACGACTATTTATCCGCGGTGAGATCACGCAGCGCCAGGAAGAAGGCTGCGATCTTGGCGACCTGGAGACCCGTGTCGAAGCGGCCCTTAAAGCCGACGATAAGGAAGAGATGGTCAGGTTGTACAACGAACTGGATACTTTGGAGCCCGCTGATTCGTTCGGCTACGACGAGCCATCAACGCTTGAAGAGATAAAAGCGCTGAGGCCCGAAGGGCCGCGTCGCATGGAAATCTCGATCAGCGACGAAGAACTTTATGATCGTATCCACGGTGCCTGGCTGGGACGCGCGGCTGGTTGTTCTCTCGGCAAACCCACTGAGGGCTGGCCCAAAGCACGCATTGACGAATACCTTGAGTCAAAAAACGCTTTGCCGCTCGACAACTACGTGCCCTATGACGAAAAGAACATAGGTGCCGGCCTTAAGACCAGCACACGAGACAACATTGAGTTTATGGAGCGGGATGACGATATGGATTATCCAATCCTGGGTCTGATCGCGCTCGAAGAACGTGGCGAGAAGTTCACTCCGCGGACCATGGCCAATGTGTGGATGAACCATATGCCGGTGAACTTGCTATATACCGCAGAGCGAGCTGCCTATCGCAACTTTGTTGCCGGCTACTGGCCACCCGAATCAGCAAGCTATCGTAATCCTCACCGTGAATGGATCGGGGCGCAGATTCGTGCTGACATGTTTGGCTATGCTTCGCCCGGGTGGCCGGAAAAAGCAGCAGAACTGGCCTTTCAGGATGCTTGTATTTCTCACGTTAAGAATGGCATCTACGGTGAAATGTTCGTGGCTGCTATGCTAGCTGCCGCTTTTGTTACCGATGACATTATCGAAATCATCAATGTAGGCTTAAGCGAAATACCCGCACAATGCCGCCTTGCAGAAGCTGTTCATGACACGCTTGGGTGGTGCCAGGAGTTAAACGACTGGGAAGCAGTCTGGGAAAAAATTAATGAGCGTTATGGCCACTATAGTGGCGTACACACGATCAACAATGCAGCGCTCGTCGTACTAGGACTTTACTTTGGCAATACCGACTACGAGAACGGCATCGTCGTTTCCGTACGTGGCGGCTGGGATACGGATTGCAATGGCGCCACCGTCGGGTCCGTCCTGGGATTAAAATTTGGTGCGGATGCACTACCAGAGAAATGGATTGGTGTACTAAACGATCGTCTTCGATCATCGGTGCGCGAGTTCAATGACAACAAGATTACCGAACTTGCAGAACGAACCTTGAAAGTGGCGAAACATATCATGACCCTACCAGACGAGGAACCGGAAGAAGAGCCCCTGCAGGGAGAGCTCAGCGACAGCCCCTTCGTGGGCGACTGGGTCATCGATAAATCCTTTGCCAGATGGGAGCTGCACGTAAGGCCTGACCTCACCGGCACCTATGAAGACGGCTCTGGCTACAGCTGCAAGCTTGGTAACGTTAAGGTTGAAGATAACAATGTCGCGTTTTCCTTTGTTATCGACAAAGGTGGGTTCGGTATCGACATTCAATTCGAAGGCAAGGTTAACGGCGACCGACTCGACGGCGTCGGCATGGGAAATGGATTCGAAATGCCGATTGATGGTGAACGCGCCTAAACGTTCGGAACAAAAACAGGGGGATATTACGTTGGTCAGCAATGCGATCAGCCGTTTGCAGGAACATGTAAATAATGATCCTGAACTGATGCGGCGGGGGAAATATTTTTCCACGAAATTCGCGCTCGGAATCGATAACACGTGGACGATGTTTGTGATTGACGACGGTAAGCTAGTTGAGGTTCTTGTAGAAGTGAGAGACGCCCCCAAGGGAACCGACTTCATCATTAAGACCGACGCCGAGACCTGGGCATTATTCAACGAGGCTAATCCAAAACCTGGATACCAGGATCTCACCGCGCTAGTAGAAACCCGACGCGCAAGGGTGAGTGGCGACGTAATTCCATGGCTGTCGAACATGATGTATATAAAGGGTGTGATTAATAAGTTTGTGAGCTGCGAGCTATGAGCCTTGAGCCCGTAACTGGTCACTATTTAGGATTGGATATCGAGGGCCAGTCTTACCGGGTGTATTTCGAGGAAGCGGGAGAAGGGGTTCCGCTCTTATGTTTGCATACCGCAGGCGCCGACGGCCGTCAGTATCGTGGTGTGGTGAATAACGAAACCATTACATCGAATTTTCGTGTCATCGTTCCCGACATGCCCTGGCACGGCAAGTCGTCACCCCCAGCTGGCTGGCAGAAAGAGACCTACACGCTCACTACAGAAAAATACCTGGCATTTATTCTCGCCTTTATGGATGCGTTAGAGCTGGATCGACCGGTGGTCATGGGTTGCTCCATTGGTGGCAGAGTTGTATTGCACCTCGGTTTAAAACATCCTGATAAAGCCGGAGCCGTTATCGGATTGCAATCCGGCTTACATGCAGGACTCGATCAGAATAGACCTGAACAACTGGACTACCTGCATCGCCATGACATCCATGGTGGTGAAGCCGCAGCGGCGGCGGTATCGGGCATCATTGCGCCACAAAGTCCCGATGCAGAGCGCTGGGAAACCCTGTGGCATTACGCAAACGGTGGCCCCGGCGTGTTCAAAGGTGACCTCCATTACTACTTTATCGAAGGTGATCTGCGTAACCAGAAACTCAACATCGATAAGGAGCGCTGCCCCGTATACCTACTTTCTGGTGAGTACGACTATTCGGCGCCACCCGAAGGAGCGAGGGAGATCGCAGATCAACTTGGCTGCAAATTCGTACTGATGGAAAAACTTGGACATTTTCCCATGAGCGAGAACCCCGAGCTGTTTATGGGCTACCTGGCGCCCATCCTCGAGGACATTCTCAGTACGCAGAATTAAGCCTGTTTCCTGTGCACTGAAACCTTCCCTCTAAATGGCTATAATGTGAGGATGCCTAGCCGTTTCATCGATACACTTGTCACCAGCGAAGACCCGATTCCAGACGGGGTACCAAATCCAATCCACGAGTCGGAAGGTGCCGACGCGGCAGGGTATGCAGGCGCGCTTGTATCGGGCATACGGACCTATGGCTGGGCTGCAAACACCATTACCAAGGCACTGGGCAAGGAGTGGCTGGAAAGCGGCTGGATCGACTACAGCCTTCGAAGACCGCTCTTTGCAGATGAAGTTCTGAATATCATGGTTGAGCAACAAGATAATCACTGGTCCCTATCGTGCATTGCCGGCGAGGAGAAAAAGCGCGTTGTACTGGTTGGCACAGCGGGGCTAGGCAATGCCGTATGGCTGGATGAGTTTGAACCCCCAAAACCCGGGACCATGCAGCCACAGCCGGCATCTTTACCAAGCTACGATCTTGATCATGTGCCATTGCGTCAACCTCTAAATCCGCTAACCGTTCACCTTAGTTCCGAACAATCTCGACTACTGGTCGCGAAAGATCTTGGCTTGGACACATCTCACTATGTAAGTGAAGACATCAACCCGGCATTCGTTCATCCGTATTTTCTTTCCGGGCGAATGTCACCACTCACAAGGCATAACTTTGTTTATGGACCGACTATTCACGTTAGAAGTCAGATTCAACACAAATGCGAAGCGAGAGCCGATCAGGAAATTACGGTCAGCGCGCAAATCGTCGATGCCTATGACCGCAAAGGACATTGGTACCAAGTGCTAGACGGCATCGTAACTGATAGTGAAGGTGAAGTGGCACTCATCCGACACCACAACATATTCAGACCGCGTCCTGCTAATTAATTCGAGGCAATACCTCATCATTAAACAGTGCGAAGGTATTTTGACTCAAAGGCGCACACAACAGGTAACCCAACCCCATCTCCTCCTCGTATTGCATTAATTGATCAGCCACACGCTCCGGCTTACCCCAGATAACGATCTCATCAACGTAGCGATCAACCGGATTGTTGCCAGCGTCTTCGGATTTACTGGCATAACTATTCGTCACCCACGCAGCTCCTGATGCAGCAATCTTGTGCGCCTCTTCTTCGTCATGGTCTATAGCGAAAAGGCGTGTCACCGGTATGTCACGATTGGCAACCGGGTGACAGTATTTTTCAAGGGCGGAATCGTACAGCTGTCGTTTGGCAAATATTTCCTGCATGGACGAATGCGGATCCATTAGGATGGAATGGCCCTGCCCTGCCGCCCACTCAATTGCTTCAGTTGATGTGGCTGCCATCCAAACCGGCATAGGATCCTGAATGGGCTTCGGCAAGACCTCGATGTCTTCATACCTGTGATACAAGCCATCGAAATTCAGTTTTTCGGATGACCACGCGGCAAGCACGATGTTAACGTTTTCCCGAAATCGTTCACGTCGTTCTGCCTTGTCAATACCAAAGGCACGAAACTCGGTGGGATCAAAACCGCTGCCTGCACCCCAGTTAACGCGTCCTCCTGACAGCACGTCAAGCAAAGCAACTTCCTCAGCAAGTCGCAGTGGATTATAAAAAGCAGCTAGCGATATTCCGGTGCCAATTCTGAGATTCTTTGAATGATTGGCAAAGTGCATCCCCATCATATTGATCGAAGGACACACGCTATAAGTTGAAAAGTGATGCTCAGCGATCCAGACGGCGTCATATCCACCCTGATCCATGATGTGAAGGCGCTCCAATCCGCGCGTATACACATCCTGTAGGTCGCCATGCCGGCCGGGCCAACTGAAGAACTGAAGAACTGCGATTTTCACCCCGGGACCTTGTATCTCGTGTATGACAGCAAGATAGGTTGGCAAGACCCAGAACGCAAGGCTTCTAGTCTTTATACCTGCTTTAGTCTCGCCACGTCCTCCGGCAGCACAAAGTGTCGAAGATAGTCGCCCTCGTGAGGCTGAAACCTGGCTAACGACGGTTTAGGTTTGTAAGATCTTATCTCAAAGAGCAGCGCCACTGACGTGGCTCTCAGCAATAAATGAAGCCCTTAGCGCCAATCGAAATGTGCTTTTTTCAACTCATGGGTCTCCCGCCAGTAATCGACAAGACGAAAGGGCCAGTTCTGGGTGACCCGCCCTTCGCTGTTCTTGTACCAACTCTGGACCTCAGGAATGCCCCAGGCCCTTTTTCGGTTCGCATCATCGACTCTCTGATAAAACACCTCAGCCACTTCCGCCCTGGGCTCCAGTGAACGATGCTCGGTTATCAGCAGATGAGAAAGGCATCTCATAATGTAGTTAACTTGGCACTCTGAGTGAAAAATGATGCTGCCACCGTGAACGAGGTTTGTATTAGGTCCATAGAGGCAGAACAGGTTGGGAAACTGTGGCACCGTCATGCCAAGGTAGGCTCTGGGATTCGAACCCCAGTACTCAGTCAGCGACACACCATTGCGTCCGGTGATATCCATAGGCCACAGAAAGTGGTCCGCCTGAAATCCCGTAGCGCAGATAATCACATCTGCATCAATCGTTGCGCCTTCTCCCAGAGCAACACCACTCGAAGTTATTTCGCTGATAGGATCGGTAACAAGGTCGACATTGTCCCTCTGCAACGTGGCCAGCCACAGTCCGTTATCGCGAAGCGGGCGTTTGCCCCCGGGGGGATAATCTGGAATGATCTTACTCAACAACTCATCATCCTGAACCTGACTGGTCATATACGCAGTTACCGACTGGCGAAGCTTTTCACTCGCTGCGTTAATGGATCCCGGTTTACGCCAGTTCTTATCGACGGTCAGTGTTTTAAGAAACGCATCACAACCGGTCCAGAACAACCAAAACCGATACCAGTTTGCATAGTAGGGCACATGCCGCAACAACCACTGATGACCTGCCTGAACCTCATGGTGGTAGTGTGGAGTTGGCATCAACCAGGGTGGTGATCGCTGCAGCACCGAAACATGCTGAGCCTCCTTTGCGATCTCCGGGACGAACTGGAAGGCGCTCGCACCAGTGCCGATAACAACAATCCTCTTGCCGGAAAGATCTACATCATCTTGCCAGGCTGCTGAGTGAAAAGTAGGGCCCTTAAAGCCGTTGAGTCCTTTGATGTCCGGTAGCCTGGGACGATTCAACTGGCCGACGGCGCTGATCACGACATTAAATTCATCCGCGTCCCCACTTTCCGTTGTCACCAGCCAGCAACCGTTATCGACATACTCGGCCGAAGACACATCCGCATTGAAACGAATGTGCTGCCTCAACTCATATCGATCAACAACTTCATTAAAGTACTCGAACAATTCATCGCGCGGTGAAAAATGCGACGACCAGTTATGGTTGGGTGCGAACGAGTAACTATAGAAATGACTGGGAACATCGACGCGACAACCCGGATAGCTATTCTCGAACCAGGTGCCGCCTACTTCCCGATCCTTTTCAAATACCACAAAAGGAATACCGGCTTCCTGCAAGCGAATTGCCGCGAGGATGCCTGACAGCCCTGCACCAATCACAGCCACTTTTAGCTCAGCGCGTTTCTCCGCGGGAATGTCTTCGTACCATCTGTCCGATTCAGTAAGCGACATTTCCTGCATCATCATGGGGACGTATTCTTTGGGTATTTCACCGTCCACCATCGTCTGCATCATCTGGTGAACGGACATGGCATCTGGAAGGTCTGTGGCAACCGACTGACCGCCATCGCGAATTCCCGCGATAACTTCGAGGGCAAAGTGGTGTAACGCTTCGCGATCCGCGTAACGTTCGCTCAACAATGTCTCGTCGCGGGTAATCTGGATAAGTGCCATTCGCAGCGATTGATCATGTGCATCCGTTAACGCTTGCTGGATATCAACATTACGCAAGGAAATAGCCGCAGTCTCGTTGGGACTATCTATGGACATGGCTTACGCCGCCGCCCCATGGTCATGACGCTTACTCTGCCGCGCGTTTGCCGCAGCCAAGAATGACACCGCCACGACCACCCGTATGCTCATCATCTTCGAGAATTACTTCACCGTTGCAAACAGTTGCCTTGTAACCCATGGCTTTTTGCAACAGCCGGCTCGCTCCACACGGAAAATCATCGACGATCTCTGGATGTCGTTCAGCAACTCGACCCATATCTATGACATTGATGTCCGCTTTCATACCCTCCGCAAGAGTACCGCGATCACTTAACCCCAGTACCGTTGCCGGCAAACTGGTCATCTTGCGTATTGCCTCCGGCAAAGCAATTCTGCCGGTTTCACGCACCCAGTGGCCTAGGTAGAAACTCGGCCAACCAGAATCGCAGATAAACGTTACATGCGCACCTGCATCGCCAAGCCCCGGTACGATCCAGTCGCGAGAAAGCATCTCGTAGGTCTTCTCATACTCCATATTGAAGAACGGTTGATGAAACATGGTTTCGCCATCACTGTCGAGCATGCGTTCGAGCCAAAGCTCAGCACCACACTTACCCTGTGCTTTCGCTTCATTGTAAAGGTTGTCTTCCAAATCACGGGTGTACCTCGGACTTTCATCCGGGCCAAGCCAAACCATGCGTTTCGCCATCGCATCGCAACCCTCATTATCCCGAGCTTCGCTGATCAGTTTGTTGCGGAATACTTCATCTCGAATCGCAGCCAGACGCTCCTTAAAAGTCATTTTTCGCAACTCATTCCAGCTGGATGTGGAGAAAAAGAAATTGTTCTTGAGACCTGAAAGGTTGCCGCCGCGACGCGGCACAGTAGTCCCAAAGACCGGCAATCCTTGATCATGCATCTTACCAATACATCGGTCATAGCTTTCTAAAAGACTGGGTAGATCACCATAGGTATCTGTAGTCGAACTGAACAGCAGTCGGTTACCGCCAGTGCGCATGGCCTGCTCGAACAGCTCCATTTCGTAGTCGAATATTTTCATCTTTACAGCAGGAGTATTCGCCACTACCTGCATGATGCCGCCTTCAGCACCTACCGCCTTATTGATCTCAACCACTTCTTCCATCGGCGCAAGAGTACCTGGAATAAGTCGACCATCCGGTAGTTTATGTCCGCGCAAACGGTTGGTTGAAAAACCAATCGCACCCTGACGAATTGACTCAGCTGCAAGAGCAGCCATTTGTCTGGTCTCATCTTCGTTGGGATCTTCATCGACACCTCGCTCACCCATGACGTAATAGCGCAGTGCACTGTGACCAACCATCCCGGCAACGTTAATACCTGGTTGGTTCTTTTCTATCGAATCCAGGTATTCACCATAGGACTCCCAGTCCCAGGGTAGCCCTTGAAGAATCGTCTCGCGTGGAATGTTCTCGACTGATTCCATCATCTCGGCCAGAAAGTTATGCCCATCGGGTCGTACCGGGGCAAAACAAACACTGCAATTCCCCATGAGCGCCGTCGTTACTCCATGCCAGCTGATTGAGGTCAGCATAGGATCCCAACCTATCTGCGCATCAAGGTGAGTGTGCAGGTCCATAAAGCCAGGTGTAACTGCGTGGCCTTCTGCCTCAATCTCCCGTTTGCCTTTGCCAGATACCTCGCCGATCTCGGCAATCACATTACCGTCAATCGCTACATCACCTACATACGCATCCGCGCCGGTTCCGTCTACTATATTGCCTTGTCTGATAACTAAATCGTGACTCATATGCTGTTCCATTGCTGCTTTACATGGTCCCGCAACATAGGGTAGCGTCCTGTAAAAGGCAAGGTCGTGTATCATTTTTTGGCAGATTCCTGACAAAGACGAAACACAGCCCCGTTCACAACTTAGATGTTTTGGGAGAGACGACATGGCGATAACAACTCGCGCAGCGGTAATGGTGGAACACAATAATGGGGTGGTGGTTGAAGAGATCACTCTGGATGACCCCCAAGGGTCTGAGGTGCTCGTCAAGCTATTTGCCACTGGAATTTGTCATTCCCAGCTACATCAACTCACCTGGCCCCACCAACGGACACCCGGGATACTGGGACACGAAGGCACAGGTGTGGTACTGAAAGTGGGTAGCGACGTGACGCATCTGAAGGAAGGCGATCACTGTATGCTCACCTGGGTCCCGCGGGACGCTACCCCAGACAGCCCCGCGCCCGCCAACACCATGTTCACCTTTCGCGGTGAGCACAATGAAGCTGGTAACTGTTACACTTGGGCGGAGCATGCGCTGGTAGATCAACAGATGGTATTGCCCCTGCCCAAGGATGTCACTACCGCGTCGACCTCCATCGTGGGTTGCGCAACGGTCACCGGCGTCGGGGCCGTACTCAACACCGCAGACGTCCAGAAGGGTCAATCTGTTGCGGTCATCGGTGTAGGTGGCGTCGGTATTAATGTCATTGCAGGGGCAAAAATAGCCGGGGCCAATCCCATCATTGCGGTCGATCTCACCGATGACAAGCTGGAGTACGCCAAAAAGTTTGGCGCCACGCATACCGTCAACGCTTCAGAAACAGACGCCGTAAAAGCTATACAGGAGCTTACCGGCGGCGGCGCTGACTACGCGTTCGACGCGATTGGCGGGCCGGTGACCACACCGCAGATCTTAAACGCGGTGCGCGCGGGTGCTACGGGTATCAACAGAGGTGGTGTCGCCGTCGTGGTCGGTATGCCACAAGAAAACTTCACGATTAACCAGTGGGCCTTTCCTATCGGTGAGAAGTCGCTCATCGGGTCCTTTGGTGGCTCCAGCCACCCGGACGTTGATTACCCTGAATACATCGAATACTTCAAAAACGGACAGTTACCGCTGGATGAAATGGTCACCACGACTTACACCAGCCTGGACGACATCCACGAAGGCATTCGTGCACTAGCAGCAGGAGAGGTCCGAGGCCGTTCAATTATCGTGTTTGAGTAGGAGAGAACATCGTGGCGATAAAGAGCCGAGCAGCGGTCCTGGTCGAGAGCAAAAAAACTCTGGCGATTGAAGAAATCACGCTTCAGGACCCGGAGGCCGGTCAGGTGCTGGTGGAATATTTCGCATCAGGTATCTGCCACTCCCAGTTGCACCACATCAATAGTCCTGCCCCGAGAACCCCTTCTTTGCTTGGGCACGAGGGTACTGGCGTAGTCCTCAAAGTTGGTAGCGGCGTAACTCATATTAAGGAAGGTGACCACTGTATTGTTACCTGGGTGCCACGCGACATCAGTATGAATAGTCCTCAACTTGCGCCAACCAGTTATGAATGTCGCGGAGAGAAACGTTCGGCTGGTGTATACACCTGGGCCGAGCACGCGCTCATCAATGAACAACTTGTAGTACCACTTTCAAGCGAGGTTGAAACCGCTGCGACAGCCATCGTAGGCTGCGCAACGGTCACCGGTGTGGGCGCTGTGATGGGATCAGCGAGAGTCCAACAAGGTGACTCCGTTGCTGTGATTGGTGTCGGCGGTGTGGGCATCAACGTTATCGCTGGCGCAAAGATCGCTGGCGCGAATCCAATCATCGCAGTAGACCTCGCCGCGGACAAACTCGAATTCGCCAAAGAGTTCGGCGCAACCCATACGATCAACGCGAGCAAAACTGATGCGGTGGAGGCGATTCACGAAATCACGGAAGGTGGTGCGGACTTCGCCTTCGATGCCATAGGTGGCCCAATCACCACTCCGCAAATCCTCGCCGCTGTTCGAGGCGGCCGCACAGGTGCAGGCAGAGGCGGCACGGCAGTAGTCGTTGGCATCCCCATGGAACCAATCCAACTACCACCTGAAGCGTTCCCTGGCGGTGAGAAACACCTCATCGGATCTATCGGTGGCTCAAGCCACCCTAGCGTTGACTATCCACAATACATCGACTGGTTTAAAGATGGCGAACTGCCTCTCGACAAAATGATTACCACAATCTACGACGGCCTCGACAAGATCAACGAAGGGGTCCGTGCCTTGCAGGCAGGAGAAATTCGCGGGCGCTCGATTATGGTTTA
>MDSV01164116.1_pt1 | contig 25120 bp, 23 predicted proteins | sample 810851 | NCBI WGS metagenome assembly MDSV01 (sample SAMN05326640, study PRJNA326480) | marine metagenome | isolation source: seawater | place: Atlantic Ocean: North East | collected 2012
AATAATTAAAACACATTGTCCTGCTAAAGTTGAAAATATATCTTTAATAATTGTCTTATCACCAATAGTAAATCCACCCATTTTTAATTCTAATAAAGCATCATTTCTACTATCATTTACAAAATCAATTTCTGGATTTATTTTATTAAAATCATTTGATATTAGAATTTTATTATTAGAAATTGAATAATAGATTGGAGTGCTTCTAATTCTGTCTGAAACTAAAATAGTTTTTTTATCATCTTTATATACAAAAGTATAGTTACCTCTTAGGTTCTCAAGATATTGTGTTATTTCTTTTTCACTTTGTAAAATACCAATTTCCCGAATTAATTTAATTATATTCTCCCCTTCTGGGCATCCTTTAATCCAAAGCGTTTTCTCATCTAATACTTTACAATTCCAAAAAGCTTTATTTAAAAAAATAAGTTTAGTTTTCACTTTTCAAAATATGTTTAGTCGCAATTTTCCCTGCATTTTTTTTCTTTGATAAAAAGTAAATATTATCATATTTTTCACGGTAGTATTTTTTTTCTTTCCAAAGCTTTAAAATTTCTAAATATGGTTTATTTAAAAATTTAATTAAATCTTTTTCCCAGCCTTTTTTATCATAATTAAAAAAGAAAAAACTTTTCTTAAAGGCATTAATCACATTTTCATTAAGTAATGGTTCATAATTTTTTGAATCTAAAAAAACAAGTGGTTTTTCAACTCCAATGCACCATTCTAGTGTGCTTTCAGATGATTGAGTTATTATTACATCAGCTATATTTCGCATATATCTAAAATCTTCTTCTTTTTCAATAAATTTTATATTGTCACACTTATAAATTAGTTCGTTTAAATAAGTGTTTCTATCAGCTATAAATTGTTTTGTTGGGTATGGCTTATAAATTACTTCTTTATTAACCTTTGAAAGAGTAGAAATTAAATTTTTCTCATCTTGAAATATTTCAGAGCAAGGTTTTGTAAATGGATAGTATTTCCCGACATTTAGTTCAATATTATGAGATACATAAAAAATACATTCGCTTTTTACTTTAAATTTTTTTCTGTAAAAAAAGCGTAAAAGATTTTTATTTAAAATCTTCTTGCTGAATGAATGAGACCCAACTGAGTAAAAATTAGTTTTAGAAAATGAATGTTTTTTATGAAAATCTCTTGAAGCATCATTATAACAAAATAATACATCAGAAGTATTTCGTTCACTAATGTATTGATTTGTTAAAGAATCTTTTGAAATTCCATTTGTCAAACCATGTTCAACAGCAAATACTTTAATATTGTTAAATTTCATAGCGTCATATACAGATTTTCCTATATTCTGAAAAAGACCATTTGATAAACAAAATTCAATATTACTTTTCTGTTTTAGATTTTTTATTTGACTTCTAATATGGTTTTTGTTTGCAAGTAATTCTTGAATATTTATTGTAAATAATTCAGTTATAGTTTTTATAAAACCAATTCTAACTTTTTCATGTTTAATATATTTTTTTAAATAAGTTGAAAATGATTTATTAATAATATATTCGATATCAATTATATTTATTTTCTCTTGAGGACTAAAAGTTTTATAGTCTTGAATTAACGTTTTTTTTAATTCAATTGAACTATAACCTTTTTTAAATAATTCAAATTCAATTTCTCTGGTAATATAATTTCTTCCATAACTGACATAAAATTTTGTTTTTCTAATGCCCAATTTCTTTTTAATTTCAAAAAGAATTTTTTCTTTTTCAAAATTTAAAAGACTTAAAATTTTGTTTTCAGATTCAGGATTGTTAGTATAATTATTATTATAATATCCCTTTGATTTTATTACAAAAGGAAACCCAATTTTAGATGCAACATATGCATATTGGTTTAAGAATCTATTACCATAAGTAATTTCCTCCTCAAAAACTGATAAAATAATTTTACTATGAGAATACTCCTCTAATAAATTATTTAATGTAATTGATTTTAATAATATATCAAAAGCAAATAAATGTGGCTCAAGTATAATTAGATTTTTAGAAGAAAAAAAAAAGTCGTGTTCAAATAATTTTTTTTCAAAAGTCTTATTAAGAGACAAAATAATTTTTGAAAACTTATCATATAAAATTGTATAATCCTCTTTATTTACAATTTTATCAAGTTGAGATATAGACTTTGAATATGGTATACTTGAATAATTATCAAAAAGGGAAATAAAATCTTTTGACATTCTTAAAACATATTTTTTAATATTCTGTCGCCTCTTTGAATTTGAACTTTAGATTTTTTGCCCATGATTTGATCAAAATATTTTGGATGTAATCCAAATCCAGGTCTGATAGATTTAACATTTTTATCATTAAAAATTTCACCTGAGTCTATATCCTTAATTGCATACAGGCTTCTTGAAAAACCTTTCCCTTTAATTTGTCTTTCAGTTAAATCATAAGTTATTTTACCTAAAGCCATTTCTGCTTCTCTAACAGCGTTAACCATTTTCGCAAATTCACTTTTATCTAGTGAAAAAGAGGCATCAGGACCTCCAATATTTTTGCTTAAAATAAAGTGTTTTTCAATGATCTTAGCCCCTAACGAAGTTGCAACAATAGGTGCAATTATTCCTAAAGTATGATCTGATAATCCAACTTTAACATCAAATTTCTTCTCATAATCTTTAAGTGTATTTAAGTTTGCTTCTTCAATTGGAGCCGGATAACTCGATGTGCATTTTAATAAGAAAATCTGATTATTATTTTCTTTTCTTATAGTTTCTAGTGCTAATTTGATATCTCTTTCTTCTGCAATACCAGTTGATAAAATTATAGGTTTACCCTTAGATGCAATATATTTTATTAGTGGAATGTCTGTAATTTCAAAGGATGCAATTTTATAAATTGGATTTTCTAAGTTCTCTAAAAAATCAACTGCAGTTTTATCAAAAGGTGTAGAAAAACATACTAAGCCCTCATTTTTCGCCACTTTAAATAATTTGGAGTGCCATTCCCATGGTGTAAAAGCTTTCTCATATAGATTATAATAATTTTGCCCATCCCAGATTGAACTATTATTGATTATAAAGTCTTTTTTTGAAGAATTTATAGTCATAGTATCTGCAGTGTATGTTTGAAGTTTTATAGCATCTGCACCAGCACTTGCCGCTGCTTTAATGGTTTCTATAGCTGTATCTAAACTTCCATTATGATTAGCTGACAGCTCTGCAACTATAAAAACTTTATTTGAATTAAGTAATTTTTTAATTTTCATCTCTGATTATTAATTTAATTAATTGGAAAGCTTCTGCATAGTTTACCCCAATTGAAACACCCCACGTTATTGCTCTATTTTTTAGTGCTTTTGGAGATCTCGGGTGTGGAAAGTCCCTTTTTTCAAATTGATAGCACTCCATAGCTTCAATTTTTTTATCAATTTCCGATTCTTTAAGCTCTATATAAATATTTGGATTAAACTTTCTTGGATCATTTGAAGTTATCCATTCTGTCCCAGATGGTGTCTCAAAAGTAATTATACCTTTAAAATTTTCTCCAGGTAAAGATCTAAATGCAGTAGAAACTGATTGAAATGTTATTTGATGGTCAATATTAAGATCTCCATTATGATGTGTTAAAACAATATCAGGATAAAAGTTCATTTTTTCTTTTTCTATTGTTTTTATAATTGATAATAAAGGAATTGTATCAAATTGATTGTCAGGATATTTATATGTAACTACAGAGTCGTACCCTAAAATCTTTTTAGCGTCAATAATATTATTTTTATGTTTAAAGAGTTTTTTCTCATTTTCAATAGTTCCCCCCTTATTGGACCTCGAAGTAATTCCCTCACTAAGAATAACAACTCTAATCAAGCAATTTGATTTTTGTTTAATCTTATGTAAGGTTGCACCCAGTCCTAAAAGTTCATCATCAGGATGTGCTGCCACTACTAATATTCGGTTAAGTGTGCTTAATTCTAACATTTGCCTCAAGATTATTATGTGTTTTTTTTACGTTTCTAAATTCATATTTAATGCCGTTAAGTTCAATATATGCATTCGGATAACCCTCACAATCCAGCATTCTTATGTAATCATAAATCTTATCTATTTCATTTAATTTTGAGATTCTACTTTCATCTGGCTTCCTTCTCTTAAAAATAACTGGCTGCCCTTCTTGGGGCTTTGGTGTAGGTTTTTTTTCTATAATTTCACAAATCATTTCAAATATTACTTCAGAACTTTTTAAAAAAATCTCTTTTGCAGTCCCTAACAAATCTAAATCATTTTTGAGGTAAACTGGACCTTCGTCTAGTCCTCCAACTACCTTGATTGCTGAAATTTTAGTTTTTTTATGACCTCTTAAAATTAGATTTTGCAAAGGACTTCCTCCTCTACCATATGGCAAATCGGTCATATGAAACAAAACACATTCGTAATTACTATAAATTTCTTCTGAAATTTTATTAGACCAATGGGGTATAAAAATTTTTTTAGGTTTTTTCTTACTTATTTCTTCTTTAGTAAAAGATTCTTCATTTTGGATTAATATCCATTCAGATTCAAAAAATCTTTTTTTTAATTTTTCCAATAATTTATTATGCCACCCTTTATTACTTAGTAAAATATACCTATCCATCTTTTGTTATTTTTAGTAAATATTTTTGCCCATTAATTATAAAATATGATGGATAACGTTCATTGTCTGAAACCCTAAGAAGATTAAAGTTCTCAAGGATTGATTTATGAATATCTAATTCTCTGTCTGATTCAGATCTCTTCTTATAAAACGATTCTTCACCAGATTGTTTTATCCCAATTATTTTTTTATTTTCCATTAAAAATTTATCTATTAATTTGAATGAAATATTTGCTTGTTTTTCTCTTAATTCATGAACTAATTCCCCTCCATTTAACTTTATAAAATCTCTTAAATAAACCTTTCCCCCATCAAAAGTTTTATTTGCTTCAAATAATGTTACAGGAATTTTCTTTTTTCCCTCCAAGACTTGATATGTCATTGGTGACCAACCTTTTCCTTTTGGTAAATTACTTTCATGGATGACTAGGTTGTATTTATTTTTAGAAAATTGAGTAAATTTTTTTTCACATGAAATTAAAATTATTAAATCTCCATTTGCTACCTCCTCATGAGAAAATATAACTCTACAATTGTATCCTTTTGAATTTAATTTCTGACTATAAATTAAACTATAGGGAATCATCCAAGAATTTGGGTTGTCAATGAGTAATTGAATTTTATTCATTCTCGTTAAATTTTGAATAAATAATAACATCCTTAAATGATTTACCAACTTTAACATGCTTCTTCAAATTAGCTTCAAAATTGAATCCATTTTTTTTTAAAATGGGATACAAATGTGGTCTCAAATCAAAAGCATACACAAAAATTTTATTAAGTTTTAATTTTTTAAAGGCTATTTTTTCAATTAAGTTTATGAAAATACTCCATAAAGATTTGAAATATTTTTTTTCTAATTCTGTTTTTATTACAAATGAGATTTCTGCTCTTTTGTTTGTCCAACTAATATGAACTAGTCCTCCATAGCTAATTAATTTGTCTTTATCCAAAAATGAAAAAAGCAATTGTTCAGGTTTAGAATCAAAGAAGAGTTTTGAAATAACATTTTTAAAATAGATATCCTGCTCTTTTTTTGTCAATTTTTTATTTTGTCGCAAATGATATATTTGTTCATTTCTCCATTTCATTATATTATATCTATCTTCATATCTTAAGGGTACTAATGAAAAATCTCCATTTGAGAAAATGTTTTGATTTTTTAATACTCTATATTTAGTTGGCCATTTTGTCATAAATGATTAGATATTTTTAATAATCTATCTTGTTGCAGCAACAAAATACCAAGGCAAATAAACTGGCCCACTAAACTGAGTGAATTCAGAAAAATCAGACTGTATTGTATAGGTTCCTCTTTCCCCATTATTAGGTCTTTCTAATTTTTTACCTATATCAAATTTTTCGAAAATAAAATTTGAATATCCCTTGTCTCTTAAAAATTTTTCTGCAAACTGTAATGAATGAATATTAAAATTTGCATCAGGATTATCAACTGATAAATTGGAGTTTCTGTCATTTATATGAATTAATACGTCTAAAGGCCCTTCATAAAAAAGAGAATTGAACACTATTTTTTGGGGGTTTAACTTAATTATATTTTTAGCTGCTTCCTCAAAATTGTCTTGTGTACATAAAGAATGTACTGATATTACAGTTTGGATATTTTGTTCTTTAATTGAATTTAAGATATCGCTTGGCTTATTCCAATCACCAAATTTTATTGTCAAATTTTTTAGAAAATACTCCTTCCCTTCTTGATCATTAAAAAAATTATTTACCCATTTAATTAATTTTTTGTTGTAGTCAACACCAATAAAATTTATTCCCTCAAAATTTTTTGCTAAAAAATATGTGCCACTTCCTGGTCCTGATCCCAGATCGATACAACAACCTTTATTTTTTTCTATTAAATTATTCCTATTTATAAAATCCAAAAGTTTAATGGAACTAATTTTTGGTACTTTAAAATCCTCTTTTGAATATTCAACTATATGTTTATAATAATCTTTCATTTTTGTATTTATTATGTTTTACCTTTTGTAGTGTATTTAACTCTTTCTGTAAAAGAATTTTCCAAATACTTTTGAGGAGTATTGAATCTATCTCCTGGCCTAATTTTGTCTACAATATTTTTCCCATTAACATCTATAACTTTTTCAATTATTAAAGAATTCTTGTCTGAAGTAGCTACAATTATCCATTTTTTTTGATTTCTGGTTACTAGACCTTTCATAAATGGGTGATTAGGGAATTCTCCTCCATGAATTTGTATTGATTTTATATATACTTTTTCTTTTAAATTATTATTTAAAAAAGTTGAAGCTCCAATATAAGGTTCATCAAATGAGTTAATGAAATTATAAAGATCATTTGATGATAATGACCAATCTATAAGTCCATTAATTTCTGTGTTTAGCCTAGGATAATAATTTCCAATGCTTTTATCTTGAATTCTCAAATCAAAATACTTCCCGTCTTTAACTTTTGAAATAAAGTTTTCGTAAAAAATTAAAAATCTTTGTTGGCTATAATTTTGATGTTCTTGAGGGTTTTTACACCAACTAGGAAAAATTGAAGACTCACTATCAATTATATGACCTGTATCTATGCCCTCATCAACTATGTGAACTAGTTGATTATCAATTCTATCCCCCCTCATAATACGCCATGAAAAACCTCCTCCTCCTGAATCAAAAGGCAGCCTTGATCCATGAAAATTTATAAGATTTCCTTCTAAAAAGTTAATTATTTTTTTGTTGAAAATTAATCTAGACCCTATTGAAATTAAAAGTATTTCTTTAATGTCACCTTTGTTTTTTAAGAAAGAAAAAAGTTCATCTGTTATTGAATCGAAAATATAAAAATCAACATCTAGAAGTTTTGATTGATCTATTGAAGTTATTACAAAAGAATTAATATTATATTTTTTATTTATATTAATTAATTCTTTGAAAAGTGGCGAATACCCAATAAAAACAATTGTTTTCAATTGTTTGACAAAAAATCTATTCCCGTTTATCATAAAATTATTTTAATTTCTAATGTTAATCCCTGAATTTATTATGTGTGATCTAATTTGAATAAAATTTTGATCTTGTAATGCAAAAAAAGTCCCAGCTGAAATTCCACTTACATCAGTATCTAAAAACCCTTCGACAAAATGTGACCCTCTTCCGCATCCACCTGAAATTACTACTGGAATACTAACCGAATTTCTCACCTCTTTTGAAGTGTTAATGTCTAAACCATTTCTGGTTCCATCGTTATCTATAGAACATAAAAGTATTTCCCCTGCACCATAATTTTCTATTTTCTTTATCCATTCTAATAAATTAATTTTTGTATCATATTTACCATTATTTGAAAAAACAGTTGATTCGCCACTACTATTTGTTTTATAATCCACACTTGCAACGACAGTAGAAACACCAAAATTGTATGAAGCCTCTTTTATAATATTTGGGTTTTTTATTGCACTTGAATTAATTGATACTTTATCAGCTCCATTTTTAAGTAGTTCTTCGATAAAAAATAAATTATCTATTCCTCCACCTATAGTTAATGGCATAAAAATTTCATTTGCAATATTATTAGAAATATCTAATAATTCATTTTTAGATATTTCATTGTCTATTCTCAATATAATTAGCTCATCAGCTATCTGATCTTGAAATATTTTGGCTTGGGACACAACTTCTCCTGTCTGAACAGGATTGGAAAACTTATGTGTTCTTACAACTACGTTTTGATTATTTTTATAACCCCCTTTTTGTAGCAAAATCTTTGGAATAAGTCTTTTTTTAGCCATCACTTCATTTGCATAAAATTTTCTATCAATTTCAATCCGTTATCCTGACTTTTTTCAGGATGAAATTGTGTGGCTACAATATTATCTTGCTTTATGGCTGCAACAATAGTCTTATCGCCCAACTTATATGTAGCAATTATCTGTTCTTCTGGAATAGATACTATATGGTATGAATGAACGAAGTAAAAATCAGATGTCCCACTTAATCCTTTAAAAAGTGAAGAACTATTTAATTTTACAGTTTCCCAACCAATATTTGGAAGTTTTAATTTCTTTTCTGTTTCTGGTAATTTAACTATATCTCCATCAAACCATGAAAATCCCTTGTGTTTGCCATATTCAAAGCTTTGTTTTGCCATTAATTGCAAACCTAGGCAAATTCCTAATGTTGGTTTCTTTTTAAGAATAACTTCATTTTGAAGTACATCCTTTAATTTCATCTCGTTAATTAAATTTATTGCTCTATTAAATGATCCAACTCCTGGTAAAACTATATGTGTAGTTTCATTAAAATCACTTTCGCTTTGGCACAAAAATGCATCATATCCAAGAAATTCAAAAGAACTTTTAACTGACTTTACATTTCCTAACCCATAATTAACAATACCAACTTTCATTTAAAATTTTTATCCCAGTTTTGAATTTGTCTTTTTGATTCATTTAAATCCATTTGTCCATCACTAGACCACTTTGTAAAATCAGGAAGTTTGTCTCCTAATTGGTGTTCTATTGAACTAATTTTCCAAGGAGAAACAGCATGTTTTGATGTAATTTCATAAAATTGGTCTTTACTAATTCCTACTAGTCTAAGGAAAATTTCTAAGCTAGGAGGTTCTTTCCCTTCATATTTTTTTACTATTTTTTCTCCTTCATGTCTTTTCATTCTATCATTTCTTATATCTAAAGTTGTTAGATGAGTTGGCCTTGAATAGCCCCTCTTTAGATACTTTATATAATCCCTTACACCCTGCATATAACATTCAATTTTTTCATAATTATATTCTGGAGGAACATTTTCAACCCGATCTCCTCTCCAATCAAGTTCATCTATAATTATTTTTGATTGTCTTTTCACATCCCATGGAATATATGAGCCTAAGCAGACGGATTTATAATTTAACTCTCTTAATTCCTTTAATGATGGATAAGTATAAGGCTTGAAATCTCTTGGATCAAGATCCTCACCAATTCTTATTGCCATATCAACTGCTGAAATTCCAAGGTTAATAAATCTGTTAAATCTTTTCTCGTCCACCTCTTCAATATCATCGTAACTATAATAAGAGGTGTATTCCGCGGAAGGCTCTCCCCAAAAAATTAGAGGCACCTTGAATTTTAATGCAATGTGCATTGGATAAGAAAAAATGCCTGTATGGCAATGCCAACAAAAATCACCTTTTTCCAAAAAGCTCTGAAGCATTAATTTTTGGACTACTTTCCAATTTGGAGTAAAGGATATAAAATCAACACCTAAGTTTCTTAGTACTCTAGTTGTATTTTCATTTAAATTTGGTCTTAAAAATCCATGGTCAAATCTTACAACAAGGGGTTTAATTTTATATTTTTTAACCAAATAATATAATGTCCATGTGCTATCCTTGCCGCCGCTATAAGGGATGATGCAGTCATAATCATATTTATCCCTATATTTTTTAATTAGGATGTCTAACTCTTTTTCTTTTTTATCCCAATCAATTTTATTTTTTTTAAAATCATTTTGTTCGCAAATGTTACATAACCCTAAATCATTGAAAGTTATGCTTTCATGTGTCTCTGGAAGTAAACACCTTGTACATCTTTTTAATTCTACCATATTTATTAATTTAATCTTTTAAACCCTGAATGACAAACAGATTTGTCAAGTAAATCATTGAAATTTTTTTCTTTTTCAATTCCTTTAGAAATCAAAAAAATTATTTCCTCAAAAACTTCAAAATAATTTTTTAAAATTTCTTTATTGTGAGCTAAGGAAGTATAAAAAGATGTTGACCCTAAATACCCCCTTTTCAAAAATTCTTGAGTTAGATATGTTTTAAGCTCTAATGCTTGGTCATTTTCAAAACTAAATGTTGATAAAGATGGTATTCCCTGTATTTTTATTTTTACATTATGTTTTTCTGTAATTTGAGACCATTTTCTTTGAATTATTTTTCCAATTTTAGTGATTCTATCCCATGACTTTTCTTTTTCCATTATCTCTAAGGATTTTAATGCTGCTATGGAGCCTATTCTTTCAGTCCAAAAAGTACTACTTATAAATGTTTTTTGAGCAGATTCCATTATTTCTCTTCTACCCACAACAGCAGTTATAGCATATCCATTACCTAAAGTTTTACCAAACATTGCTATATCAGGCTCAACATTAAATTTTTTATGAATCCCGCCATAAGTTTCTCTAAAACCAGATGTACATTCATCAAAAATTAATACAATGTTATTTTTACTTGCTAAATCTCTAACTTTTTGAAGGAAATTTTCTTTTGGAGGCATATTTCTTATTACTTCCATTTTTATCACACCAATATTTTTAGTACTTACAATATTATATAGCTGATCATAATTATTATAATCAAAAGGAAAAACTGTATTTTTTAGTTCTTTTGGAACTCCCTTAGGCTCAAGACCAGGTAATAAATGTTTTTTCAAATCATCACCATGAGTATTATGGTTTACCGATAAGTACCAATCATGCCAACCATGATATCCACATATAGCAATATTATGCTTTCCAGCACTAGCTCTAGCAATTCTAATTGCAATAGCGTTAGCTTCACCTCCTGATCTTGCAAATCTTACCATGTCGGCCCATGGATTTATTTCAGCTAATTTTTCGGCTAGAAAAACTTCCTCTGGGCAATTAAGTGTACTCATATTTCCTAACTTAATTGAATCTAAAACTGCATTATCAATTTCTGTATTAGCATATCCAAGTGTGTTTGTCCCTATTCCCATTATAGAACAATCGATGTACTTTTTCCCATCAAGATCCCATACCTCACATCCTGATGCCTTTGAATAGTATGCAGGCCATAAATCTGGTAAAAACATTTCAGGCCTTTTTGATAATAACATAGTCCCTCCTGGAATTAGATTTTTTGCTTTTGAATATAGTTTTTGTCCTTTCCCCATTAATTGTTTTTCTAATCAAATTTTAATGAATTCATATAGCCTTCATTTCTTATTTTGTCTTGATTTCTGAATAAATTAGGATTATTTATAATAAATTTTGAGTAATCTTTCCAACCCTTTTTTATCCCCAATTTTTTAACTAATAATTTAATTGCATTGTAATCCTCTATTTCATCAACTGTCATTCTAACTTTACTATAGTCCTTTTCAGATTTTAAATTCATTGAAGAGAAAAAAGCTCCACCGTTAAAAGAAGAATTTCTTCTTATATATGGGGTTACGTGTTCTTTATCTGACTTAAGGCTTGCTTCATGAAAACATTTTTCTAAAGTATTATAGCTTATAACCTCAACATCTTGACCATCTGGATAAGAATCAATTAATATATTTGATACATAGTCTAATTTATTCCTTATTGCAATTTCTAAAAGTTCATCAATTATTTTGGAATCAATAAGAGGGCAATCGGATGTAACTCTTACTATATAATTTGGCTTGAATTTTATGGATACTTTGTAAAATCTGTCAAGGACATTATTTGTGTCTCCTTGAAAAATACTAACATTTATTTTTTTCCCTATTTTAATTATTTCACTAGAATCTTTTTCAAAAGTTGTTGCTAATACAATACCATTAGAATTTTTAGATTCCTTTAATCTTTTAAGATGTAACTCTAAAAGCGACTGACCATTTATATCCATCAATACTTTTGAAGGCAATCTTTTACTTCCAACTCTTGCTTGAGTAATTATTAAATTATTTACCATTCTTTTGGATTTAATAATGGTGAATCAAGAAAAACTATACTTTCTAAACTATTTTTAATTTCTTTAGAAAGTTTTATTGAAAAACTCTTCAAATTACTTTTTAATTGACTTAATGAATCAACCCCTATTACAATTTTATCTATAAAATTAAATGTATTTACATATCCTAAAGCAAGTTCTTCAATTTTATACCCAGAGCTTTTAGAAATTTCATTTAATTGAATTATAGAATCTTTAAATGGGAGCATGTTTTTATTCAAATTATTTTGATTTTTAAAAAACAATCCCTGCAAAAAAACAGATCTAACGTCTAACTTCTTTCCTTTTAATTTTACTTTTTTAAAACTTTCACCTCTATAATTAAAATTATCTAGCAAGTTAAATGGAGCCTGAATTATTTGGATTCGATTATCATTTATTAGTAATTCAATTTCCTCATTAGTATATACTGAAACACCTATTTCATTATAAATATCTTCTCTAAAATAATCTCTAAACTCATCAAGTTGATTTTTAAAATAATCATATACCGAATATGAATGAAATAAAATTTTATGAACTTTACTTAGTTTTAGCCTTTCCAAAGAATTTTGTACTTGTTCTTTCAGAAGTTTGTCTTTTGAACTTATTTTAGTTGAAACTTTGAAAGGATTATTAGAAAATTTTTTAAGGTAATTCCCTATAATTATTTCTGAATCTCCATAATTACTTGCGGTATCTATTTCATTAATCCCATTTAAAAAAGCATAATTTAATATATTATAAACTTCTTTTTCTGAAATTTTGCCTCTAGAATTATTTACTCCATAGTCCATTCCAAACTGAGCAGCTCCAATGATTATTTTATTATTGCTATTAACCATAAAAAGAGATTATTGAGTCAATTATATATTGTTGTTCATTTTCCTTTAGGCTAGGGAAAATTGGAATACTTAAACAATGTTCATAGTATCTTTCAGCTTTTTCAAATTTTTGTATTCCATATTTCTCCTTGTAATATGGCATTGTATGAATTGGTATGTAATGAACTTGACTATTTATTTTTTTTTCTTTTAAAAATTTATACAATTCATTTCTTTTCTCAGTTTTTATAATAAATAGATGAAAAGCATGGCCTTTATTATAATTTGATTCTGGAATTTTAATATCTGATCTCTTAAACGCCTCAATATATTTTTGAGCAATTTCTTTTCTTTTTTTTATGTTAGAGTCTACTCTGTCTAATTGAGAAATTCCCAACGCACAATGAATATCTGATAATCTATAATTATAGCCTAATGTTTTCATTTCGTAAAACCAGGGTCCTGGAAATTCAGATAATCTTGCGGGATTTTTATCAATCCCATGTGATCTAAGAAGTTTTAATTTTTGGTATGTTTCATAATCATTTGTTGTTATCATACCTCCTTCACCACAAGCTATGTGTTTCACTGGGTGAAATGAAAAAATTGCAGCATTTGCATAATTTCCATTACCACAATATTGAATTATATTTTTTGAGTCTTTATAGTATCCCCCTGGTGCATGACAGGAGTCTTCGATTATCCAAAGTCCAAACTCATCAGCTAATTTTTTTAATAGTTCCATGTCATATGGATAACCTGCAAAATCAACAGGAATAATTCCTTGGTATGTCCCTTTTGGTGAACTACTTAATTTTTTTTGTATTTGATTTATGTCTATACATAGTGTTTCTGGATCAATATCACAAAATTCTATCTTACCCCCACAATATTCTATACAATTTGCTGTTGCTGCAAATGATATAGGAGTAGTTATTACTTTTTTGTCTTTTTTAACTCCCATAGCAAGTGTTGATAAATGCAATGCTGCGGTACCATTGGCAACTGCAACTGCATATTTGGAACCAATGTAAGAAGCAAATTTTGTTTCAAACTCTTCTACTTTGGGCCCTTGAGTTAGAAAGTCTGCCTTTAAGATTTCAATAACAGCTTGAATGTCATCATTGTTTATCTCTTGTCTACCATAAGGAATTGACCCTTTCATTAGAATTTGAATTTTGGATTAATATTTTCTCTTATTAAATTTCTAAGTTCTTTTGTACTTAAGAATTTGTCATTTTCTCCAGAATTATAAGAAAACCCAGGGGTTACTTTTTTAGCTTTATTTTTTATAATAAAATTATCAAGATTAAAAACTGGCTTTTGTGGAAGAATAACATAAAATTTACCTATATCAAATGTATTATACGAATCAGAACTTGTAATCATTTCCTCATGTATTTTTTCTCCTGGTCTAACACCCACTATTTTTTGTTCACATTTTTCTGAAATTGCATCAGCTAAGTCTGTAATTCTATATGATGGGATTTTAGGAACAAATATTTCACCTCCATTTGCATTTTTTAAAGCATAAAGTACCATGTCTACCCCTTGATCAAGAGTGATATTAAATCTAGTCATATTTTTATCCGTTATTGGTAATATTCCTTCCTTTTTTTTATTTAGAAAAAAAGGTATAACAGAGCCATTAGAGCCCATAACATTTCCATATCTAACAACAGAAAATTTAATTTTATTTTTCCCCTTAATATTATTTGCAGCAATAAATAATTTATCAGAGGTTAATTTACTTGCCCCATACAAATTAATTGGTGCAGCAGCTTTGTCTGTTGATAAAGCAATGACAGATTTCACGTTTTTTTCTAAACATGCATTTATTAAGTTTTCAGCACCTAAGACATTGGTTTTAACACACTCCATAGGATTATATTCTGCAATGGGAACATGTTTCATTGCCGCAGTATGAATAACATAGTCAATCCCATTTAAAGCTCTTTTAAGTCTCGAAAAATCTCTTATATCACCAATAAAATATCTGATAGATGGATATTTACTTTCTGGGAACTGAAGTGACATTTGGAACTGTTTTTGTTCATCTCTAGAAAAAATGACTAATCTATTTATGTTGGGGTATTTTTTTAAAATTGTTTTTGTAAGAGCAGCCCCCAGTGAACCTGTCCCTCCAGTAATTAAAATTGACTTCTCATTTAACATTAGCTTACTTTTTTTAGTTTATGATTTTGAATCTCGTAAATTGAATTACAATTATTTAATGTAGATAATCTATGAGCTACTAATATTATTGTTAATTGACCTTTAAGCAAAGTAATAGAATTCATTATTTTTTTTTCAGTTTCGTTGTCAAGGGAACTAGTTGCTTCGTCAAGAAGTAAAATTTTTGGGTTTTGAAATAAAGCCCTCGCGATTCCTATTCTCTGTCTTTGTCCTCCAGAAAGTTGAACCCCTCTTTCCCCAACAATTGTATTAAATCCTTCTTTAAGAGTCCCAATAAATTCTTTTAAGCCAGCTTTCTCAATAACATCGTTAATATTTTCAAAATTTATTTTATTTAAATCCTTTCCTAGCGCAATATTCTGAAGTATGGTATCATCAATTAAAACTACATTTTGAGATACATAACCTATTTGTTTCCTCCAATTTGGATTATTTAAAATTTTAGATTTCCCATCAATTAAAAAATTGCCTTTATCTGGCTCATTTAATCCAACTAATAAATCAATTAATGTTGATTTTCCTGAGCCTGATGACCCTTTTATGCCTATAAAATCGCCTTTATTTATCAATAAATTTATACTCTCGATATTCCAACTTGGTTCATCTTTTAAATATTTGAAGTACAAATCTTGAATTTCAATTCTAGAATTGAAATCTAATTCTTGATCTTCTATAATATTCATTTCTGAAGTGTTATTAAATAACTCTTTGTGAATTAAATCTATTGATGGAGTGTAAAACTTTATGTTTTGAAAAGCATTCAAAACTCTGTTCACAGAAGGAATTAATCTAAAAGTTGCTGCTATAAATACACCAATAATTGAGACGATATAGGTGTTGTTTTGCCCACTTAGTAAAAGAGCGAAAATAAAAACAACTATTCCAACAATAGCAAAAAGTTCTAGAAAAAGACGAGGTATTTGTTGAAATGTTCCGTTTTTTGTGTTAATTGAAACAAGTTGTTTGTTATGCCCTTGATATATATTAACATATGAATTAATTGCTTGAAATAATATAAGTTCTCTAATTGAACTTATTCCCTCTACTAAAGTTTTTGATATTTTCTTGACTATATTTTCTCTTTCTATTCCCCATCGCATTATAACTGGTTTTACTAATTGATAATATATAAATGATAACACAATAAAATACACCCCAATAAATATTGCTCCCGTAGACTCAACAAGAATTAATGTCATGAAAATGGAAATCGCTAATGACATTTCTATTGCTATTGTTATATATGACATACAAAATGATTTGAAATATGAAACTTCAATTTGAATATTTTTTATTAATCTAGAAGAATTATTTTTATTGTGAAACTCTAAAGATTGATTCAAATAAGTTTTATAAAGCCTATTTGATAAATTAGCAGTTATGTTACTTATAAATTCATTTTGTTTATAAGCCAAAAAAATCATAAATATGGTTTTAATAAAGTAGACAAATACCAATAAAGTCAAAAAAACTTTTGTGAAATTATAAGTCTTTGGAATTCCTAAATATGATATTAATTCATTTAAAAATTCTATACCAGATAGTTTTTCTGGATCCAAAAGTGATATAATAAATGGGAAAACTAATCCTAAGCCAAAAATCTCAAGAAACATTCCTATTAAAAGAAGTATTGAAATAAATCCTAAAGAACGTTTTTCATCTGAATTTAATATTTGAAATGTTTTTTTAAAAGACTCTTTCATTTTATCCTAAAAAAGTAATAGATGAGTTATTATATTTCTTTTTAAGAATGTTTCTCCCATCAAAAATTTTAAATGTTTCCCTCGAATATAATAAAGCATTCCAATCATAGCTTTCAAACTCCTCCCATTCTGTTAAAATAGCTACAGCGTTTGAATCCCTTATGGAACTATTTAAATTATCATGTGTCTTAATGTTATTTAAAAGTTTAGTTTTTTCGGTACTTTTTAGCTTTTGATTATCCCACAAATTGATAATATCTGTATGAATTTTCTTATCACTTACCATTGGATCATAAACATGAATTTCCGCATTATTTTTTAATAAATAATCTGCTACATATATAGAAGCTGACTCACGAGTATCATTTGTCTTTTGTTTAAAGGCCCATCCTAAAAGTGTAATTTTTTTTGTGCTTAAATCTCCTTCAAAATAATCAATTATCATTTTTGCAAAACGATGTTTTTGATATTCATTTATTTTTACAACTTGATGCCAATACTCAGCAACTTCATTTAATCCATAATATTTACATAGATATACTAAATTTAAAATATCCTTTTGAAAACAACTACCACCAAATCCAACAGATGCTTTCAAAAAATGAGGTCCTATTCTGTGATCCATTCCTATAGCTTTAGACAACTCATCTATATCAGCACCTGTTTTTTCACATAAAGCTGAAAAGCTGTTGATTGATGATATTCTTTGAGCAAGCATTGCGTTTGATGCTAATTTTGCAAGTTCAGAAGACCATACATTAGTTGTCAATATTTTCTTTCTTGGGATCCAATTAGAATAAATATCTACCAGTGCTTTTACAGCCTTTTCACCAGTTGATGTTTGATCACCTCCTATAAGAACTCTGTCTGATTTGAACAAATCTTTTATCGCTGTCCCTTCGGCAAGAAACTCAGGATTTGATAAAATTTCAAAATGAACTCCGTTTCCTTCATTAACTAAAATTTCTTTTATTTTTTCTGCAGTTCTTACTGGAAGTGTTGATTTTTCAACTATAATTTTTTCTTTTTTTGCAACTTTAGCTATATGTCTTGCTGATGCTTCAAAATATCTTAAATCAGCTGCCATTCCTGCTCCTTTTCCTTTTGTCTTTGTTGGTGTATTAACAGCCATAAATATCATCTCTGAATTTTTTATTGCTAAATCTATATTGGTTGAAAAGAAAAGGTTTTGCCCTCTAGTTTTTTTAACAACTTCCGAAAGTCCAGGTTCAAAAACAGGTAACGTTTTTAAAGGTCCATTCCAAGCATCAATTCTATCTTTATTAATATCAACCACTGTAATTTTTATATTAGGACATTTAAGTGCAATAACTGACATTGTTGGTCCTCCTACATATCCTGCACCAATACAACAAATATTTCTAATCTTCATTTATCTATCTTAATATCCAAGAAGAGGATTGAATTTTTGAGCCTAGGCCATCAATTAATGCGATACCAAGTTTTTTACATATTTTACTCTCGGGTATAAAATCATTATTTTGATCACCTCCATTTGCAAAATAAAGTTTGTAATTACTACTATATTCTTCATATAGTTTCTCAAGAGTTTTACAAACAGTTAAATCTTGATCTTCAGATAAAAAGATTTCATCCGTTATTGAAAGTTCTTTTAAAATTAAAATTCTTTCTTCTTGATTCATAAACTGCTTTGATCCTTTAAGTATCCTCTGCTTATCGTTATTTACAATAATAAACAGCATCTTTGCTTTTTCTTTTGCTTTATGGAAAAGTTCAATATGACCCTTGTGCAATGGATTAAAATACCCCGAAACAATAATTATTTCTGATTTCATAAAACTCTATTATAGTCATGTTTTATTTTGTAATTCGGGTATCATGAAAGACAAAAATCTACCGTATGTACCCTTCTTATTTTCAATTGAAATCATTTTTCTTCAGAATTAAATAATATAATATGATCTCTATCTGCCAAAAATTTTGAGGCCAAATAAAAACTAACTTTTCTACCGATAAGTTTTTCAATTTTATTTTCTAATTGGGTTATGTATTCCATGTTTAGATCATTCCCAATTAAAAAAACCTCAATTAATCCAGAATCATTACCTTTAGCATAATCACCGACCAATATAATTTGGTTTACGTTTCCCATACGATCTAGAACGTTTTCAACAACATCCTCTAATCCTAAATGTTTAAAAACCACTTTCTGCATAACCTCAAAAAGAGGATGTTTAGTATTGGCTTTGTATTCAATTTTATTATCCACCTTAATTTTATCCAAATATCCTGCACCTTGCAGATGATTAAGTTCCTTTCTAATAGAATTCGTAGATTCCCCCATTTCAGTTGCAAGTCCATTCAAATAGCCTCTATTAGCTTGAGAAATAAAAAATTTGATAAGTAATCTTAAACGTGTTTTTGAAGTTATTAGTTCACCCAGCATTTTACGATAGTTGCTTTTAATTTATTATTTGAAAATCCCCTCCAAGTGACAAACTTTTTACGTTATTTGAAGGGGATAATTTTTATACAAATGAATAATTTTTTGATATCTAGTAACAAAAGTACTTAATTTAATTATAAATAACAAAATAACTTTAAATATTTTTATTATTTATTTTTAGAAAAGTAAAGTGGTTGAATTCGACTTTTTATCTGCAATATTGATCGAAAATACCCGAAGCTTCTGTATTTCCAGAATCTCTAGAGGTTGCTAGAAGTGGACAAGCACCAACAGGATCACCCAGTTTTAGAAATATTAATGCCTTTATATATTCGCATTTACCATTTAGTGGGTTTAAATCATATATTACCTTATCAATCTGTTCAATAGCCTTGTAAAGATTGCCCGTCATATAATTTGCAATTGCTGCATTTTCATAATTTGAATAATCTGCGGAGTTTAATTTAATGGCTTTTTCAAATTCAATTGCTGCTTTTTCAAATTCATTGGAATTAAAATATTCAAGGGCTATTTTTGAAGTTTCTAGGGCTTCTATCATTTGTTTTTGCCCCACTGAAACTGAATTTAAAAGATTTTTTATATCGGAATTATTTGGGAAAATTTGAACTGCATTTTTTGCCCTGTCAACAATAACTTTATCTCCTGGGGGATATAGCCCTGATGCAATGGTTAAATAATTTTTCCAATTAGTTAAATCATTATTTATAACCAATAAATTAAATGTCTCTTCCAATGCATTTTTGTCTCGAGTTCTATTTAATAAATTCAAATACCTTGATGAATGGAGCTGATTGTTAGGAAGTCCAAAAAATGCTTTTTTTGCATAAAATTTTGCACTATCTAGTTTTCCTAGCTCCTCATAAATTTGACTCTTTAAGATTTCGCTATAAAAAAGAAAGGGATTTGCTTTAGTTCCACTCTCTATTAATTTTATTGCCTTATCATATTTTTTATATTTTACAAAATATCGAGCTTTTACTGAATTAATTGGTATTGTAGTTACTGTAATGTTTGGAATATTGGGGGTAATATTTTCAACTTTATTTAAAGGAAGATTATACTGATTTGAATTAAAATCTTGAAGTAATTGCATTTGTCCTTTTAAAGATTCATATACTTTGAAAGAAATAAACAAAGATGGTATTAAAGCAATTAAAGAGATTACAAAAAAGCTTGTCCTAGTTATCTTCTTCTTTGAATCACTAAACTGATCTTTAAAATTTACTTTTTGATAAAAACCAATAATAAATGCAAGTACAATTCCCCATATTATAAGAACTTGAGGTCTAGCAATTGGAAAATTTAAATTAGCATCTATTGTATATGATCCTAAACTTAATAGCATAAAAAATAAAAAAACCTTTTCTTTTTCTCCAAGACCGGATTTTATAATTAGACGAAAGACATATATAACAGCCAATAAAAAAATTCCTAGATATAATACAAACCCAACAATACCTAATTCAGCACCTAATTGGATAAAGTCACTATGTGCATGATAAGGAACTACATAGCCTAATAAATCTTGTGCTTCATATTTAATTGATTTTAATTTCCAATTCCCTAATCCAACACCAAATATTGAAGACTCTTTCACCTGTTCTAGAACATGGGAATAATATCTTAATCTTGCACTTATTGAATCGTCTGTATTTGTTACACTAATAGTGCTTATTCTTTTTAAAGCATCTGCCCCTTTATTTGAAAAAATTAATTGGTTTGAAATTATACCAATTAAAATGGTTGACAATATTATACTTAATGAATGTAGAAATTTCTTTTTTTTTGTCTTTAAGTAAAGAAATATTAAAAGAGAAAAAGTGCTCAAATAAATAAAAATTACAGCTAGATAAGAGGCGCGGCTTTGAATAATTGAAAGACATAGAATCGACAATAATAATAATGTTGCTGAAAATAATTTAGATATCTTCCTGTCAGAAAAGATTATGAGATAAATTACAAAAGGCAGCTTATTTGCAATTGAAAAGGCTGTGATATTTGGATTAGCTGCAACACCTTTAATTGATGCTCTCTCAATAAGATTACCAACTAAATCCAATGTGTCTATTGTCTGAAAAAGAACATAATAAATCTCAATAGATAAAATAATACCTATTATATATGAAATGAAACTTAATTTATTTTTAAGATTATAGAGGTGTACTGTCATAAATACAACCATCAAAAAAACATTAATATGTCTCGATATATTTACTAAAACCTCTGTCGGATTTATTGCATAGAAATAAGAAAATGCTCCCCAAAAAATAAATCCAGTATAAGTTATAATTAGAATTGAGGATATACTTTTGAAAATTGAATGTAAATATTTCTCCCTGTAGTAAATAAAATATATTGAAGAAAATAAATTTAATCCCCCCATAAAAAGCCACTGAGGGGCAATTTTATCAACTGCTTGGAGATTTGGTACAAACCCTAGACTGAGATAAAGTATTAAAAAAACTGAAGAATATGTCTTTGTTAAATCGAGATTTGGTCCTCTATTCATTTTAATTTAAATGCTCTCTAATATAAGTGTTTTAAAACAATCCCAAAAGGTTTTATATATTTACATAATGAATGCTTTGTATTTAATAACAGTTCCACTTAGCTTTTTCATCCATTTTATATTTCAAAAGCTATTTTTTAAGAATAAAATTTTTGACACATTCAATGAAAGAACTTCACATAAAACTCTTGCGACAAGATCTGGAGGTGTAGGTGTCTTTGTTACCGTTTTTTTAGTCTCCTTATTTGTTTATTTAAAAAAAATTGATCTATTTGATTACTCGCTATTTATCCCCTTAGGAATAATGCTTATTTTGGGTATATATGATGATATTCATGATGCAGATTTTAAACTTAAGTTCTTGCTCCAAATAATTGTAGCTAAGATTTTAATTGATCAGGGTTATATTATTTCCAATTATTATGGTTTTTTAGGCCTTTATGAAATCCCAAGATTATTAGCACAGGCAACTACTTTATTTGTATTTATTGTGGTTGTAAATTCAATTAATTTTATTGATGGTATTGATGGGTTGGCAATTTCGGAGGTTATAAAAATCATTTTACTAATAGAGTTTTTTAGCGCTAAAAACACTCCGCTTTATTGTCTTGGTGTTTTAACAATTTTATCAATTCTTCCTTTATTTTATTATAATTTCAAAAAGAAAAGAAAAGTGTTCTTAGGTGACGGAGGTTCACTTTTTCTTGGAACACTTGTTGTAGTTTATATTTTGCACGTTTTAAGCCCTCAATATTATTTTAAACCAAATTTCGTTTTTAACAAAACTCTTTTTTCAATTTTAATTGTTTTTTATCCATTATTTGATTTGTTAAGAGTATTTTTAATACGATTGATTAGTAATAAATCCCCATTTAAACCTGACCAAAATCATTTACATCATATTTTGCACAAAAAAAATATAAAACCTATCTATAATGTCCTTTTAATTCAATCTATTTCAGTTTTACTATTTTTTATCTTTCTTTATTTTGATTAATCACAAAATTTATCAAAAATTTCTTTTGGAATTTCAAACCCTTTTTCCGTTGACTTATATAGATACTCACATCCACTTTTATTTTCTTTTTGCCCTATATATAAAATTCCCAAAAGATATTCAGATTTCCCTGTATCAGGTTTCAACCTATTCAACTGATCTAGCAAAATTCTAATTGCTTTATCGTCTTTCCCGGCTTGCATATATGAGTTCGCTGCATTTTCATAATATGAATTCTCAATGGGATTTGATTTTGTAGCATTTTCAAAATAAATACCAGCATTTAAATAATCTTTGTTCTTAAAGAATTCTTCTGCTTGTTTAGATAGATTATACCCTTCGTAGACGTTTTCTTTACCTACTGAAAATAATTTTGAATATAATCCCAAATATTTATTTTTTACAAAATTTTTATTTAACGAATCAACAAAAATCTTATCAGACTCAGAAAATTTACTCTTAATTTTTGTTAACGATTTAAGGTATCTCTTTGTAAACTCCAATCTTGGATTTTTTATTTCTTTAAACGCCTTTTTCAACTCTAAGGAATCTTTTGTGTGCTCTATAACATCTAAATATATATTAAAATGTAATCTGTGATTAGGCATGTTATAGTATGCTATTTTTGAATATTTTTTTAAAGAGTCAAAAATATTTTTATTTGCATAATAAATTGCTCTTAGTGAGTTTGAATATTGAAGATAAGGATTTGCTTTTTCCCCCTGATCTATCATTTTTAATAGAGTATCTGATTCAAAACCATCAATTAAAAGGAGTTGTGCTTTTAAAACTTCTACAGGCACTGTTGAAACCGTTATATTTGGTAGGCTAGAGTGTACCGATAAAATATCCTCAATTGTGTAATCCTCTGCGATTTCATAATATACCTCTGAAAGAAATTTTTGATTCACATATGAATCATAAATAATTTTAATTAGATAGAAATTTATTACAGCTGCAATAAAAATTAATCCAAAAATTACTCTATTCATCTTTAATGTAGATTAGGTTCATACTTAACGATAAAAACATAATAATTGGCATGTAAACAATTGGTCTAGGATATGGGAAGTTTAAGTTTGAATCAATTACATAAACTAACATAGACAACAATGCGGATAGGGCAAATATTTTTTGATTCAATCCTGATTTATTATTTATTAGTAAATTATAAAAGTTTAATGTGGAAAAAAATAAGATGAAAAGATATGCTATAATGCCTATAATCCCTAATTCAGCAGCAAACTGTAAAAAGTCGTTATGTACATGATACGGTACAACATAATCAATAATATCTTTTGAATCTAATTTTATTGAGTGAAGCTTCCAATTTCCAAGACCTATCCCTTTTACTGGATTCTCCCAAAATGTTTCAAATGCTTGCGAATAGTATCTGAGCCTTTCACTTGTTGAATCCGTTGAAATATCAATAGCTGTTTTTGAAACGCTAATTGAATTATCATAAAAAGCAATTGAGTTAAATATTATGGCTAATAATAAACCCAAAACTACAGGACTTACCTTTTTTACTTTATTTTTTAATCCTTTTAAAAAAAGAAATACTGAACTTACTAAAGAGAGAGTAATAATTAAAACTGCTAGATTTGCCCCCCTTGATCCAAGCAAAAATATTGTGGAAATTATAATGAAATAAAAAGATGTCCCAATTAAAAGTTGATACTTTTTAATCTTTTGTATAATGAAAAAACTATATGGTAATTTAAGTAATATAGAAAACGCCGCTATATTAATATTGCCCGTAAAACCTCTTAATTCAGGCGATCTATAATAATTTTCAAAATTATACAAACTAAAAAAAGAATAAAGTATATACGTAACCTCTATTAATGAAATCAGTATAAAAGTTAAACTGATAAAATCTGGGATATTTTTTATTTTTTTTATTAAGAAAAAAAGATTGAAAATTGATAATAGATATACAAATATCCTTAAAGAGCTTACATATACTTCAGTAGGATTGAAAGCATATAAAGATGTGGTTATCCCAAATAAAAAGAAAAAAGAATAAAGATTAAAAATCTTATTCTTAAATATTTCTTTGACATTTACTTTTAAAGAAAAGAGGTATCCTAAAACCAGTATATTAAGTCCAGAAAGATAAAGGTATTGAGTAGCATACTTATCTAAA
>MDSV01065520.1_pt1 | contig 25105 bp, 19 predicted proteins | sample 810851 | NCBI WGS metagenome assembly MDSV01 (sample SAMN05326640, study PRJNA326480) | marine metagenome | isolation source: seawater | place: Atlantic Ocean: North East | collected 2012
GCTTCGTTTAGTAAGTAAGTAGACCTTTAATATGGTGTGCGATGAGCAATCATCGCACACTTATTATAAAATAAAACAATAGGAGAGCTCAATGAAACAAGGTTTACAAGTAGTTAAAACCTGGCTAGATGGATTAACAGGACTGTTAACAGGTCTTCTAGTTGTCAGCTTATTAGTTGGCATTCTTTATGAAGATTACTTTGGAACTCTTGCGAACTTAAATTCATTTTTAAGTGGCGTTGGAGATAAAGGGTTAGCAGGATTACTAGCAATTGTACTAGTTACTGTATGGTATAAAAAGAAGTAAACGCCATTCCATTGAAAACTTAAAAGCCCCTTATATTAAATAAGGGGCTTTTTTTATTTGAACAAATCTGCCTCAAGATTAATTAATTTATTTTTAAACTGACATTTAACTATTTGATTAGTATTTAAATCAATAGATATAAATCTATCACAATTAGGAAGGAAAAGTCCCCATAAAAAAATGTCATTTTTTCTATTTTTATAAACTTGATTATTTAGCAAATCAAAATTAAGCTGGATGGTTATTATATTTTCAACTATAGATTTTAAACTTAACTTAGCTTTAAATGATTCACCATCTTTGTCTATAATAAATTCTTTATTAATGACTTCATATGGATTGTTTTGAACAAAATCTAAAAGCGAAAAAATATTATGACAATCTTTACAAATAAAATTTCCTGAGTCATAAAATGTAGTATCATTCTTTCTATAAGTTGTAGAACTTTCTTTATAATCACTTTGGTTAATGAGTTTTTTATATTTTAAAATATTGTTTCCCTCTATAATCGTTTCATGATAATTTGAAACAGGATAAAAAACTTCAAATAAAGATTTAGTGCTACTAGTATAAACTATTTTTTTAATTTTACTTTGACTGTTATCCATGGTCTCATTGATATTAATTGATACTTTGGCAACATTAATTCCCATCATAGTAATGTTGTAAATATTCATTTCACAAAATAAAACAGAACCTAATATTAGAAAAAATTTCAACATTTTATTTTTTCCAATCCACATTTATTAATGGAGCCAAACCTCCAAATAAAACAACATATATAGGATGTATTAAAGATAATATTAAAAACGTTTTAAAGGACCACTCTCTTTTCACTTTTAGAATAAAAATAATTGATAGTAGAAAATCAGCAGCTATTTTTATTAAAATAGGGACAATAAGAAAATAAATATTCAAGTTGATAATAGATATAATAGATAATAGAAAAATTATATTAGTAACAAAAATTAAAACACTAATCGCTTTTAGTTCAAAAGTCGTTTTCAATTTATAATATAAAATCGCCTTAGATCCATATCTCATCCTTTGCTTAATAAAATCAGAAAATTTTCTGGGCGCATAGGAGTTGACTAATGTAGACGAATTAATTGAGTATTTAATTGTACAATTAGTTTGTAGAGCTATTTTCTGCAACAGCAAGTCATCATCGCCTGATGGAATATCTTGATTTCCAGAATACCCATCAACCAAATCAAAATATGTTTTTCTAAATGCTATATTCCTGCCTGTACAAGATACCGCCATATTATTAAGAATAGCCCCAGCATTAATAGACTCTTGTATCAAACTTTCCATCTGAAAAACTTTATTTAAAAATACGTCCTCATGAATCAGTGGAGAACTCCCACATACAAAACCAACTTTCTTATCAAGAAAATGAGCAGACATAGCTTTAATCCAACTAGTGGGAGCTATACAGTCACCATCTATTTGTAATATAATATCTGAATTAGTTAAATTAATTAATTGATTAAGGGCCCATTTTTTATTTGCCCAACCAATTGGTGTCTTATCAATGTGTAATATTCTAATATTTTTATGTTTTTTTTGATATATGTCTAGTATTTGCTTAGTCTTATCTATCGACCTATCATTAGCCACTAAAATTTCATATTTATCATTTGGATAATCTTGTTTGATTAATGAGTCTAGTAATTTTTTTATATTCTTTTCTTCATTGCGTGCTGATATAATAACAGAAACATCTGGTTTATAATCTGATTTTATTTTTATATCATTATAATAATAAATTGAATTGGAAAATTTTATTATAACTACAAAGTATATTGCTATAATTGCTATGAATAAAAAATACATTATTGTGTGTCTCTATTTTTCCAAGATATAAACCCAACAAAAAAGCTAGCGATACACATAGCACATACATATGGAATATTCAAAATAAACCAGAATATAAAATCGCTAATAGATATGTTCTGATTAAGTCTAGATGAACCTATATATGCCAACATTGCTTCTAAAATAAATTTCATAAAAACAATTGGCAATAAATAAGCGATATCAAAAAATAAAAATAGAATAATGATTAAATTAATTACGACAGTTGAAACCATAATTAAATAAAATGGGAAATTAAATTTCCACATAATTTTACCATCTCCTGCCCACCTAGCTCTTTGTAAAAGCAAGCTTTTCCAAGTTTGTTCTGGCCTGCAATAAACAAAGGAATCTTGATTCAAACAAAATTTCACATTTATATTATGCCTTAGACATAATTGCATAAAAATTGAATCATCGCCCATAAGTAAATTAGAAATTTTATTATATCCACCTACTTTATCAAATAGCGTACGCTTATACGCTTGATTTTGTCCAGATGAAGCCAGTGGATATTTTATTTGAGTAGCTGCAACACCTGAAAAAAATAAAATTAAAAAATCTACTCTTTGAAATAGGTTCGCAAAACCATATTCTAACTTTGCTCTTGAAAATCCAATCACATAATCTGTATTGTCATTAAATGAATTGGCCATTGAGCCAACCCAATCATTAGAAATAATACAATCGACATCAGTAAATAATAGAATAGAATTTTTAGACATCTTAATACCAGCATCTAATGCCCTTTTTTTGTGATTTAATTTTTTTGAACCACATACTGAAGAAACATATATAAAACGCTTATCTTTTTTTGCTATATCTTGAATTATGTTTTTTGTGTTATCAGTTGATTCATCGTCGATTAAAATAAATTCAACAGTACCAGAATACTTTTGATTTAAAAAACAATCAATTAATCTATTAACAGATTTTTCGCCATTTCTTACTGCAACAATAACAGAAACTGATGGATTAATAGATATTTTTTTTGCATCGGACTTTAAGAAAATCAAGGTTATAACACTAATTAACAAAAAGGAGAAATATATGATAAGAAAAGTACATACTAAAACAGTCAATATAATTATAATAATATCTTCAATCACTCCAATACCATTGAATATGCTACTAAAGTTAGGTATTAGCAATGTCTTCATTCTTCATGAAAACAATTTTCTGTCATCCATTCATCATTAACAAACCCGCTCAAATAGTTTCTAATTGAATCAGGTAAAATAATAAGGCAATTTTGATTAGTAGATAATTTTTTTGCAGCTTGAAGCCCGGCATGCACCGCTCCGCCTGACGAACCTCCAATGAATAATCCTTCTTGTTTAATCAATTTTCGCGCCATAATAAATGAATCTTTATCATTAATTTTAATATATTCATCAATAATGTTATTATCTAATACATCTGGGAAAAAATCATAGCCAATACCCTCTACTTTATAAGAATGCACTTCTTTGCCTCCACCTAAAATTGAACCATAAGGATCTACTCCAATAACTTTAATGTTAGGATATTCTTCTTTTAATCTTTTCGAAATCCCTGTAATAGTTCCTCCAGTACCTACCCCAGCAACTACCATATCTAGACTATCAAATTCTCTAATTATCTCTTTAGCTGTGTAATGATAATGAGCATCTGGATTTGATTTATTAGAATATTGATCTAAAATATGAGAGTTAGGAATTTCATTATTTAATTTTTTAGCAACTCCAATATGACTATCCGGAGCATCCCAAGCTGCCTCTGTAGGTGTTCTTACTATTTCAGCACCTAAAGCTTTTAGAACAACCTCTTTTTCCTTACTCATCTTTTCAGGCATTGTAATTATCATTCTGTAGCCTTTAACTGCAGCTGCCAATGCTAATCCAATACCTGTGTTTCCTGATGTTGGCTCTATCAAAGTATCTCCAGTTTTGATACGACCAGATTTTTCAGCATCTATAACCATATTGTAGCCAATACGATCTTTAATTGATCCACCTGCATTAAAGTATTCACATTTTACAAACAAATTACAATTTAACTCTGAACCTATTTTATTTAACTTAACTATAGGGGTATCTCCTATAAGTTCTAATATATTTTTATAAATCATTCTTTCTCCAAACTATTTATTTTATTCTAGATATATGGTACAGAAATATACCACATGCTACTGATACATTTAAACTTTCAATTTTTCCTAACTGAGGAATTTTAATTTTACAGTCAACTAAACTCAATATCGATTCTGATAAACCGTGTGCTTCATTTCCCATTAACAGAGCCCATTTATCATCAGATAACTTTAAATTCTCAATTGAATTATTTGTATCTATTTCAGCAGCAATTATTTTAAAATTATCTGACTGCAATTGAGTCACATATTTCACTATATCAGTTCTTACTATATTCATATTGAAATGACTACCCATTCCAGCACGAACCACTTTTGAATTAAATTGGTCTACACATTCTTCAGATAGAATGACGTTTTTTATTCCAAACCAATTTGCTGTCCTTAAAATTGTGCCAAGATTACCAGGGTCAGATATACCGTCTAAAATTATAATACGTCTATCACTTTTTTTAATATCACCTAGGGAGGTATTCATAACACCTATTATTCCAGAAGGATTTTTAGTTTTTGAGATTTTATTTAAATCTTGCTCAAGTATTGAGTCAATACTAGTATTACCTAAAAGCCTTCTTATATTTACATTCTTTTTTTCAAAATTTTCTGTAATCCAAACTTTTTCAATATTTAATTCTGATTTTATAGCCTGCTCAATTAAGCGTTTTCCTTCAATCAAAATTAGATTGTGTAAATCTCTACCTTTTTTAGTGTTAAGGGTCCTAATTTTTTTTATTTCAGCTTTACTTATCATTAAATTCCATTACTACAGGAGCGTGATCAGATCCTAAAACATCTTTCAATATATAAGCATCTTTTAATTTAATCTTCAATGATTCTGAAATACAAAAATAATCAATTCTCCATCCAATATCCTTTTGCCTTGCTTGAAACATATAACTCCACCAAGTATAATGGCCACCTTCATTATTAAAAACTCTAAATGTATCAATAAAACCTGCATTTACAATGTTATCAAAACTAGACCTCTCTTCATCTGTGAATCCTGGATTTCTACGATTGGTCTTTGGATTTTTTAAATCAATTTCTGTGTGAGCCACATTTAAGTCTCCACAAAATATTACAGGTTTTTTCTTTTCTAAATCTTTAACAAAATTTAAAAAATCAGCATCCCATTTTTGCCTATAGCTCAATCGTAGCAACTCTCTTTTAGAATTAGGCGTATAAACTGTTACTAAGAAATAGTCTTTAAACTCTAAAGATATCACCCTACCTTCCTGATCGTGTTCATCTATACCTATTCCATAAATCTCATTAATAGGCTTTACTTTAGAAAATATTGCGGTACCTGAATATCCTTTTTTTTCTGCAGAATTCCAGTATTGGTAAGGGTATTCATCAAATTCCAAATCAACCTGATCTTTGTTGGCCTTAATCTCTTGAAGACATAATATATCAGGGGAATATTGTTCTGCAAAATCATAAAATCCTTTTTTAATAACTGCTCTTAATCCATTAACATTCCATGATATAAATTTCATTAAATTTCTCCGCTTTATTTTTAGTTAAATTTTAATTGAATTATCTAAAACTTTGTTACAAAGTTTATCTAAATTAAAAACAATTTCTTTTTCATAATCTTTAATAATATTGATTTTAGATTTAGTCTCAGGGTGCTTTGGCACAAAAAAACTACAGCAATCCTCATACGGCGAAATAGAAATTTCATATGTTCCAATCTCTGTTGCCAGATTTATAATATCTTTTTTATTGTAACCTATCAATGGTCGCAATATTGGAATATCTGATGCATCTGATATCGCTTGAATATTAGATAAGGTTTGAGAAGCCACTTGACCTACATTCTCTCCAGTTATTAGAGCCTTCGCATCTATTTTTCTTGCAATTATTGATGAAACCCTAATCATTGCACGTCTAAATAAAATTACCCAATATTTATTTGGGGCTTTACCCATAATTTCTTTTTGCACATCTAAAAAGGGAATTAAAAATAAATTTTTACTTGATTGAAATTCTGATAATCTATCTATTATTTTTTTAACATTATAAATTGATTCTTTACCTGTGGCCGGATAGCTGTGAAAGTGAATATATGATAATTGAATTCCTCTTTTGAGCATTTTAAAAGATGATACGGGCGAATCAATTCCAGAAGAAATCAAACTAAGAGCATTCTCTCCTGTTCCTACTGGCAAACCACCATATCCTTGAATTTTTTGAAATCCAATAAATGCTAGATCGTCAACTATTTCAATTCTAAATTCTAAATCAGGGGTTTTAAGTTTCACTTCTTTTTTAAACGTTTTTCTAATTATATCTCCAACTTCATAATTAACTTCTTGTGAACTTTTATTAAATGATTTATTCTGTCTTTTTGTTAAAACCTTGAAAGAATTAAAATTATTTTTTTCTGGTTCTAGCATATCTATTGATTTTTTCTTTATCAAATCAATAGAGGCAGGTATGCATAGCATGAAATGAACACTTGCAACACCCATGACATTTTTTATTTTCTCAATGTAGATATCTTTATCTTTATAATCTACATGATTAACAAATATACGAGCTGCAAATCGCTGAACTTTTGAAAATTTTAAGTTTATAATTTGTGACTTTATATTTCGAGTTAATTTTTTTTCAAACCAGCTACGATTACCTAATTTGGTGGCAATTTCATCATAGTGAATTAGGACACAATAAAATTCACTACTGTTCATCGTTTGCTAAATCAAAATTTTTATGAATAGTATCAAGAGGCACTTCTGACTGTTCACCTGAAGACATGTCTTTAATAATACCTATATTTTTATTCACCTCATCTTCGCCAATAATTATAACAAATTTTGCATTCATTTTATTGGCTTGCCTCATTTGTGATTTAAAGCTGCTCCTTGATAGATCCATTCTAACATTAATACCAAGCTTACTTCTTAACTTATCACAAATTTTTAAGGCATTCATAATGGCCAAATCACCCATAGACAAAATGAAAATATCTACTATATCATCAATATTTTCATCACCAGAAATTGCCATAACTAATCTTTCCATACCTGCTGCAAAACCAATTGCTGGTATAGATTTTCCACCTAATTGCTCTACTAAGTTATTATATCGGCCACCGCCACATAATGCATCTTGAGAGCCAATGCTACTAGTTCTAATCTCAAATGTTGTCATTGTGTAATAATCTAAGCCTCTTACAAGACCTTTATCAATTCTGTATGGAATCCCTAATTTATCTAGATATCTTTTAACCTGATTAAAATGTTCTAACTCTGATTTACTTAAAAATTTTAGTATATCTGGAGCTCCTTCAATTATTTTTATTTCATCTTTATCTTTAGTATCTAATATTCTAAGAGGATTGTTTTCATAGCGTTTCTTGCTAACTTCTGATAATTGATTAGAAAAACTGGATAAATATTTCTTTAATTCTTTAGAGTAATTTTTCTTAGAATCATCAGAGCCAACACTATTTATTACAAGATCTAAATTTTCTATACCAAGCATTTCATATATATTATATGCCATAGATATAACTTCAGCATCCTGCTCAGGAAATTCTGATCCAATTGCCTCTACACCGAATTGAGAAAATTGTCTTTGTCTTCCTTTTTGAGGACGTTCTCGTCTAAATGCGGAGCCTATATAATAAAGTTTAGTGTTTTTATTTAATTTTTCAAGATTGTGTTCAATAAATGCTCGAACTGTAGGCGCGGTTAATTCTGGACGTAAAGAAACGCTATCTCCATTTCTATCTTCCCAGGAATACATTTCCTTGGTAACAATATCTGTTTCGTCACCTATTACTCGTTTAAATAATTTTGTTTTCTCAATACTTGGAGTTCTTATTTCACCATATCCATGAACGCCAAAAAAATTATGTAAAATAGTTTCTATCTGCCTCCAACTCTTAGATTCATGAGGAAGCAAATCATGCATTCCCTTTATTGATTTAATTTTCATATTTTTAATTTAATTAAAGCCACGATGAATTCTACTATATAAAATAAAATTAAAGTCCAAAGAAGCTTCCACCAGTTGATTTTACCTTAACATCACGTAAATCTGGGTTTCTAACGTATATATTTAAAATAAATCCCTTATTGTTACCACTTGGCCACCATTTAAAACTAAAATCCCAGCAATGTAATGGCCTAAATAAATATACACTGTGACTAACAATCTCATAATTCTCAACATCAAAGCGCGCAGAATATGTCATTTTCCAACTTGATGATAAGTTTATATCAACGTCACTATTTACCCAAAAAGTTTTATCCCAAGTATTTAAATTTTGTGGCTGGTAAATTGAATAATTAAATCTTAATCTTAAATCCCAGACTTTTCCAGATTTAATTACAGGTTCATATGGGTCATTAGACTGTACTAAATCTAACTTTTGATCAAAATCTAAAGAATCTTTATCATCAAAATTTTCATACCCAAATTTATTACCAGATAGAGAGATATCTGTAGATGCATTTACTTGAGTTAGTCTTGGAAAAGATTCAAAAGTATTAATTTTTTCATAAAGATTTTGGTCGTTAAGCTTTCTTTTATATAAATCATGAATCATAGAAATATTTATATTAAATAAATTTGGAAGCTTAGCTTGTATTGTTGAGTTTATAGGAGACCAATTGAATTGATCCAATTCTGGATTATATGATGTGTTAAGAGTCCAATTTAAGATGTTTTCTTTTAATGATTGATTTAGATTATTAAGATATTTAATCTGAAAATCATTTCTAATGGTAAATGAATATCTTCGTAGGTTAATTGTTGGAGTTGACCCTACCAAAGAACCTGAAAAATAATCAAGATATTCACCAGAATTATCAATTTGAAAATAGTTGCTTTGACTTTGCAAGCTTGGTGTGTAACTGTAACTTACCGATGGAGATACTACATGCCTTATACTTTCTAAGGAGCCAATTTTAAAAGGAATGATACCGTATAATTTTGTAGATAGGGACATTGAAGCAGAGCCTGAAAGTCTCCTTTTAAAACCATCTTTATATGTATATTGCGAAGAACTAAAAAAATTACCCTGTTCATCAAGCTCATATTGCTTATATTTAAAAATCCAACTTTCTTTTAAGCTAATATTGGGAGTAATGCTAAACCATTTTAAAACTTTACTAGTCATTGATAAATTAAAGCTGTTAATTGCTCCAGAATTATAGTTGATAGTATCCAATCTGTTTCCATTTTCATTTGAATAAAATCCTATTTTTTGATTGCCTGTGAAGACAGATGACATTGATCCATATATATTGTTATACCAATTATCTCCATCTTCAAATATTCTAGAAGAATTATGTCTAAATGTTATTTTAGGTAGAGTTCTTGTTTTATAATAATTAGGTGAAGATGTTGCCTCATCAGATTCATTTAACACATCATAACTTTCAGACAAATATATATTAAATGAGTTTTTTTGATGTGGCCAACTCTTAGAATAATTTAATGATGATTCTATTTTTTGCTTTAAACGTGTGTCTAAATCAAGGCCTATATCTTGAGATGTATAAAAATCATTTGAAGTTATATATGTTAAATCAAAATTAAGATTTTGATATGGATCAAAGGTTTGCTTATGAGTCCATTGTAAATCCCAGTCTTGAGTAACATTATTTGAAAAAATATTTATTATATCTTGTGTTTGATCATTAATCTGAAGAAGGTCTCTTTTAAGCGTTGATTTAATACTTCCATTATATTTATACCTTTTGTTGTATCTAAAATAACTTTTCAGATTAATGCCCTTTAAATCATACAAGCTGAATAAAAACTTAAGATCCATATAATCATTCGGAGCAAAATAATAACCTAAATTTTGAAGAAAAGTGCCACGCTTATTAGAGTTTCCAATAGATGGCATAATCCAGCCACTTCTTCTTTCACCACCTTTATTGGGCAATATTGCAAATGGAAAAGTTATTATTGGAAAATCAGATATATATAATGTTATTGGTTTGGCAATGATTTTATCTCCCTGCAACATTTTCATTTTTTTGCTAGCAAAATAATAATGAGGATGTTCATGTTCGCAAGATGTGTATGTACTTCCATGCATATGCATAATATTAGGCTCTTCTCTTTCTATTATCTTGCCACTATAATATCCATTGTCAAAACTAGTTTTTCCTTTATTAATTGTTCCTTTTCTTTTAATTAGGTCAAATTTCATGCTTTTCCCTGACATTGGACTTTCACCTGCCATTGAAACAACCGGGAAAACATTATTAAATTCATTGGCATCAAGTAAGTTGGTTTCCCAATTAACTACGATATCTCCCGCATCAATCACCGTTTCTTTATATTGTACTTGAGCATCTTCCTGAAGAATTGTATTATCAGCATTAATTATATAATCAATATAATTTGCTTTATAAGAAACGGTAGAGTCAACTTGAGAATTATTACTCTCAGGTACAAACCTACCTATTCCTCCCCCAAACACTTCCATTCTATTTAAATTATTATTAATAAATTTCATAGATATAGAATCCCCAGAAATATTATTTAATCCCATTAATATAGAATCTTTAACCACATGATAATCTGTCATAGCCATTCCAAACATATCCATTGACCTAATGCTATCATTGTAAATTAATAGCTTAATATTTTCTCCTTCCATTTTATTCTCAAAAGACCTAAAAGGGCCATTCTCTGCAACTCTCGATTCAGCAATACTATATAATTGAGCTGAATTTGATAAATTTAATATTTGTGTTAATGTGTCTAAGCGATAAATATTCATTTGACTAGCTAGAATTCTACGGTTATTATCTGTTTGTAATAATTCAATATTTCCCAAAGCCTTTATTGAGTCACTAGATTCCCAATAAAATAAAGTATCAGATAATATTTTTCTATTAGACTGATAAAGCAGCACGTTGCTTCTAGCAAGGCATGATTCAGAATCTTTAAAGTAGACTAACGTATCACACTCTATAATATTTTCACCATCAACCATTTTAACATCTCCATATAAGTGCAACTCATTTTTTTGGATATATTCTATAGCTTGAATTGTATTTAATTGAAGTTCATTATGATTAATAATAACATTTCCTTGGAAATTTTTAATTTTAATACCTTCAATTGTTTTAATCTCAGCGATATCTGCTGAGTAATCCCAATCTTGAGCATTATTTATAGAAAATAAGATGATTGTTAAGATATATACTTTGCGTAACATAATAATATTAAATGTATTAAAGTTTTTTTAGTTCTACACTTTTAAATTTATGTTTAAATTATTATATGAAAAGATTTATAATATTGACTCTTTTTCTTTCTTTTACATATCCTCAATGAGCCATGTGAGGAAACCCCTCAATGCCGGTCGGCAATGCAAGTGACGGAATAGGACTTTTTGCTGGACAAATTATGTTCGCAACAAACATTAACATGCAGCACATCGATTGGTCTCATGGACCAACCCAAGATGAAAGTTTTGAACATTGGGGGCATTTAAGTTCTACTATTTTAATTCCCTCTGCTACCATTGGATTATCAGATTATTGGAATGTAAACTATACTCAAATAATTGCAATTCGTAAAATGGGCTGGGGCCCTCACTTAGATAGTAATCATCATAGAGATGAGTCTTCATTAGATGATTTTGCTAATGCTAATGGTGGTTTGTTAGGAGATGGTAAATTAAAATTTCAATACCTACTAAACAATGCTGGAATGCAAAATGGAAATAGAACTTTTTTAGGATTTGGAATTGTTATACCATCAAATAATGTCCTAATATCTTCACCTTTTTTTGAACAAGAAGAAGATGTTGAGCCTCATAGACACTTTGCGTTGAGCGATGGTAATTATAAAGGATTATTAGAACTACAATACTTTAATAAAACAAATTATAATCCAGTATTTTGGGGTATTAAAGCTGAATTAGTATTTCCAATGATTGATTCAGAATATGGATATAAAGCACCCAATAGCTACAATGTCAATATAAGTAGTTTATTTAAAGTAAATTCTAATTCTGCTGTTAAACCAATTGGGATTTCATTAGGAATATCTTATTTGGATACAGGCAAAGGATATTGGGGGGAGCAGTTAGATCCCGCTTCAGAAAGCACAATGCTAGTACCATCGATAGGAGGCATATGGAAATTTGGTAAAGGGGGTATTTCTATTAATCTTCAAAAACCTTTGCTAATTGAAGGTATTGGTATGGGGCAAGATAATGCTCTAAACAATAATTTTGATGCTTATGAATTAATGATTGGTTATCGATATACGCTTGATTACGTAATACCTTGGCTTTATTTTTAATGAGAATTTTTATTATCTTTTTACTTTTTATTAATTGTGCTTCAAATAGCAATCAAAAATCATCGTGTCAAAATAATGGTAAAATCGATTTTTTATACATCAACATTCCATGTGAAGATTGCATCAATGTAATTAATGATATTTTTGCAAATGATATTAATATTTTCAACTATGAAATGATTAGAAATAAAGAGAGTCATATTATTATTAATTATTGCTATAATTATAAAAAAACGTCTTCAATTGAAATAGAAGAAAAGTTTTCTAGTAATGATTTTCCAATTAATAAACAAATGACTGAATCTCAAAAATTAAATCTAAGTGAGTTTTGCTGTAATAATTAAAGTTACACCCTGTAACGAAATAATGCTTTGGTATCTTATTAAATAATTGATAGGTTGTTTGTTAATACAACTTAAACGTTTGCTATGGAGAAAAATATGCTTAATTACATTAAATTTAATTTGCTGATAATATCAATTTGTTGGTCACAAGTCTCAATTCCATCAACCCCTAAAAGTTTTTATACAGATGAAAATATTCAAATATCAAATATACTATTGCCGTCATTTGATGTTGAACAATTCTTAATTGAAGATGAAAATGAGCTTAGATCAAGCGATGTGAAGCCATATAGATTTGCAAATCCAATTTTAGTTGATTTAAATATGGATAATTCTGGAGTTTGGAATCAATTGGATGATGGATCTTTGATTTGGATGTTAGAAATTGAATCTACTAATGCTTTTTCTTTAAATATCATATATGATACTTTTAATATTCCTGATGGAGCTGAGTTTTTTGTATACTCAGAAAATCGGGAGATGGTGCTGGGCGCATTTACAAGCTCTAATCATAAACCCCATGGAGGATTTTCTACTGCTCCCGTAAAGGGTGATAAAATTATCTTAGAATATAATGAGCCTGCAAATGCAGCTTTTAATGGACATATTAATATTAGTTCTGTCGCACATGACTACCGTAATGTTTTTTTTAATACAGATAGAGGGTATGGAGACTCTGGAAGTTGTAATAATAATGTTGCATGTAGCGTTGGGGATGATTGGGCAGATGAAATTAGGTCAGTTGCAATGATTTTAACCTCAGGAGGGTCTAGGCTATGTACGGGTTCTTTGATAAATAATGCAGCACAAGATTTAAGCCCTTATTTTTTAACTGCAAATCACTGTTTAGGTGGAAATAACTCATGGATTTTTATGTTTAACTATGAAAGCCCTCAATGTTCTAACCAAAATGGACCTACCAATATGACTGTTTCTGGTTCATCATTATTGGCAAGTAGTTCAACTTCAGATGTTGCCTTATTACTTTTAAATGAAACTCCTCCTCAAGATTATAATGTACACTATGCTGGCTGGGATGTATCTGGTTCAACACCAAGCATACCTGTGGGGATTCATCATCCATCTGGAGATATTAAAAAAATATCTTTTGATTATGATAATGCATCAAATAGTGGCAATTACTGGGATGTAGATAGCTGGGATGATGGTACGACTGAACCAGGCTCATCTGGGTCTCCACTATTTGATGGAGAGACCCATAGAATTATAGGGCAGCTTTATGGTGGTGTTGCATCATGTACTAATTTTGGATATGATACATATGGAAAAACATCTGTTTCTTGGAATTTAGGTTTAAGTAATTATCTTGACCCAAATAATACAGGCCTATCATTTATTGATGGTATTGATGCCATTGACTTACCTGACCCTGAGTTAAGTTTATCTAATTTGAATCTTGATTTTGAACTTGAAAACAGTGAATCAGACTTATCTTCTATTACAATTTCAAATACTGGTGAAAATGAATCTGTTCTCTTTTATTCATTAAGTATTCGTAGTTTTGAAAATCCGCTAGGAGGCCCTGATATTGTTGATAATTTTTGGAGCGATTCAAATAATGAGGTGGCTCTGAATAATGAATGGATTGATATTTCAGCTATTGGAAATTTATATGAGTTTACAAATAATGATGATTCTGGAGCGATCATTGATATTGGCTTTGACTTTCCATTTTATGGACAAAATAGAAATCAGTTATTCATTAATCCAAATGGATGGATTGGATTTGAAAATGATAGTAATGCATGGGACAATATTTCAATACCCTCATCCTCTGCTCCTAGTTCAGCAATATTTGGATTCTGGGATGACTTAAATCCAATTAATGACAATTGCAACTCATGCGCTGGTGAAGTATTCTATCACTCTAATGATGAAAGAATGGTTGTGTGGTTTAATAATGTTGCTCATTGGCCAACAAATTTTGAAGATAGTTATTATAATTTTCAGATAGTTATTTATAAATCTGGGGAAATTAAGTTTAATTACAATAATATGGTTGGAGTTACTGATTCTGCAACGATTGGTATTCAGAATGATTCTGGAAACTCAGGACTACAAATGGCTTATAATAGTCAGTACGTTGAAAATGATTTAACATCATATGTTAAGAAAAATCCTATTTGGGCTGGTATAAATCAGATAAATAATTTTGATGTTAGCGGTGAACTATTAGCAGGAAGTTCTGTAAACGTTAATATTTTGATAGAAAATAATGATCTTGTAGAAGGAGGCTATACTGCGAATTTAAATATTTCATCTAACGCAAGTATTGAATTATCATATCCTATTTCTTTGATTAGCACCTCTAATTCAATTGAAGGAGATATTAATGGCGATTCTCTTATTAATGTGATTGATATAGTACAACTTGTTAGTATAGCTCTTGGAGAATCTCCTGAAATTAACTCTGCAGACCTTAATGACGATGGAATCATTAATGTGCTTGACGTTATTTTCTTAGTTAATATTGTATTGGGTAACTAGAAATAATTTAATTTTTCATGGATTTAAGCTAACTTAGACTATGAAAGTTCTAATTATTCACGGACCTAATATGAACTTGTTAGGTCTTTACTCAAACAATAGACTTACTTTAGATAAACTAAATAGAGCTATTAAACAACATGCATCAAAACTAGATTTAACAGCTAAAACATATCAAACTCACGACCAAAAAAAGGTTATATCTTTATTGCATACTAATCGAAATAAGGTAGATGCTGTTCTAATTAATATTGGTCCTTGGCATCCAACAGCACACATAATCAAAGAAACTTTAAATATTATAAAGGTTCCTTATATTATAGTTGAACATTTATCAGATAATATTGAGGGTCATAATAGACTCCTTGAAATATCAGTATTTGATTCAAAGTATATAGTTAAGAATAAGAATATTAAAAGTGCCTATTTAGAGGCCTTAAACAAAATATCATCTAAATAAAAGGAGTTACAAGCTGTAATACTATTGTAAAGTATTATATTTATAATTTTGACATTATGAAGAATTTATTAAAAATATTGTTTATAAGCTTTTTATTACAATTTATCTTTTCAAATGAAAAAATTCATCGTGAAAATACTTTATTATTTTCACTTCATAAGGAGATTTCTCCTTTTAAAATTGATAACGAATATACAAAAACAAATAATTTAGACTTCAATAAGTTTCTAATAGAAAATGATGTTATTAAAATTGAGCCTTGGTTAAAATCTGCTACTGAAAAAGATTTTGACGGTGATATATACTTAAATCGAATTTATAGAATTACTATTAATGAGTCATCAGTTAAATATTTAAATGATATTATTGATTTCTTACAAAATCTTCCAATAGTTCAATATGTGGAGCGAGAAAATTTACATAAAACTTTCTATACTCCAAATGATAGCCAATATAATCAGCAGTGGTTTTTATCAGATATAAATTCAAATGATGCTTGGGATTTTTGGAATGTTAATGGGGGCGAAATACCAGGTAATAGACAAGTGGTTCTGGCATCGGTTGATACTGGAGTCAACTGGAAACATCCTGATTTAGTAGCAAATATCTATCAAAATTTAGGCGAAGATGCAGATGGAGATGGACAAACAATTATTTATTCTGGAGGGCAATGGATTCTTGACCCCGGAGATTTAAATGGTATCGATGATGATAACTGGGACAACAATGCATCAACATACATTGATGATTTAGTAGGTTGGGAGGTTAGTGGCGGAACATATGGCGATAATGACCCTAATCCTCCTGGTGGATGGGGATGGTCACATGGAACACACGTTGCCGGCCTTCTATCTGCAACTACAAATAATAATACAGGAATTGCATCAACAGCATTTAATTGCAGTATTCTTCCTGTTAAATGCACAGCAGACAATGAAGATAATTCATACATATCAAATGGATATGAAGGGATTTTTTATGCTGCACAAGCAGGTTATAATGCTGAAGGTTTTGTAATTATTAATTGTAGTTGGGGTGGATTAGGCTCAAATATTTTTGAACAAGCAAACATTAATACAATACATAATAATTATAATGCTGTAATTGTTGCTGCAGCTGGCAATGATTTTATAGATTCTGCTCACTATCCTTCAAGTTATGACAACGTAATATCAATTACAGCTTTAGGTTCAAATGGAGCCTACAATAACTGGGCAACTTATCATGAATCAGTTGATCTTGGTGCTCCTGGCGAAAGTATTAGAAGTACCACTGTTAGTAGTTATCAATCTTGGGATGGAACATCTATGGCTTCACCGGTTGCAGCCAGTTGTTTTGGATTATTAAAATCATTTAATATGGATTGGAACAATGAAAAAATTGAAACAATGATTATGGCGACCGCCGATCCAATAATTTACTCTGTTAACCCAGAATCATTTCTAGAAGGTAAGCTTGGAAGAGGCAAAATTGATATGCTGAAAGCAATATCAACTCCACTATTCCCTAAACTTGAGCTTGCTGGTGAAGATATATCCATTATAAATGATAATGATGGTCAAATTAATCTCGGTGAAAGTCTTGAGTATAGAGTAATAGTATTTAATGATCCTGAATGGGGATTGGCAATTAACCCAACTTTAACTCTTTCAACTGAATCTAATGGTGTAAATTTTATTAATAATAATGCTAATATTGCCAATATTGGTCCTGGAGATGCCTCTATAAATGATACAAATCCAATTATTATTGAATTTACTCAGAATGCACCTACAGGTGAAGTTAGTTTTACTGCAAATATATCTTCCAATCAAGATGGATATGTAGGTTATAATGTGTCTATTCCATTTTCACTAAATGTTAGTGAATTTGAAATTATTTTTGGAGATGTTACCAATGATGGTGTTATAGATATTTTAGATGCAGTCAGTATTGTGAACATTGTTATGGGTAGTTTGGAACCATCAAGCTATCAATTAATTGCTTCAGACATAAATCAAGATAACAGTATTAACATTCAAGATATTATTTTAGCAGTAAATCTTATCCTTTCAAATTAATTTTCTAAAATATTTGTTGATATAGCTCAATTTTGATTATCCAATTAAAATTTATATTTTAAGATACTATGGTCAAACCTCAATACATATTATTGTTTGTATTTTTAGCTTTATTATTTTCAAATCAAACTCATGGATTTTTAAATATCAAATCTTCTAATGATAATCAAACTAAATTGATTTTTGAACTTAATGAAAAGCAATTTCAACACTCTTTTCGAAATCAACCAAAAAGTTCATCAGGACTTCCTTTATACACATTCATACTGGAAACTAGTCATGATTTAAATATAAATTTGGATTACTCTATTATGAAAATAACAGATTTAGATTATAATGACCATAATCAAATTTTGATTGAGGGTATAAGTAAAAAAGAAGAACAGAATAAAAATAACATCAAGCCTGTTTTTATATCTAAGCAAATATTTAAAAATAATAAAAAGTATATTGCGCTATCCGTATGCCCTATTAATAAAATGCAAAATATTTTGTATTCTGAAATTGAAATACAACTAAGCAATATAGATCCTCAATTTAAAATTATAGGCATTAATCAAGCTGCTGAAATTTTATCTAGAAATAGTGGTGAAAATTTGAATCCAGTTTTATTAATAATAGCTCCTAACGGAGAAAATATTTATAATTTGATGACTCCTTTCATCAACTGGAAAAAACAAAAGGGATATAAAGTGTTTTATAAAACACTTAATGATACTGGATACTCTAATATTGAAATAAAATCATTTATTCAATCAGCATATGATAATTGGGAATACAGACCAAATTATATTTGTATAATTGGAGATGCAGATGGTCCATACGCCGTTCCAACTTTCAATGAATCTTTATCAAACTATAATGGTGAGGGGGATCACCCTTATACACTTCTTGAGGGATATGATGATATCTCAGATGTTGCAATTGGCAGATTATCTATTCGATCATTATCTGATCTCGCAAATATATCTAATAAAGTTCTTAATTATGAGCAAAGCCCATTAATTAATACTACAGATTGGTTTAAGCGTGGTCTTTGTGTGGGAGACCCCTCTGTTTCAGGTATGTCAACAATTATAACCAATCAAATTATTGCTGAATTAATGTTAGCAAATGATTTTAATGAAGTTATGGAGGTATATCAATTTCCTTTTGTAAATCAAATAGAAAACGGAATCAATTCAGGAGTTTCATTTTATAATTATAGAGGTTTTGCAGGATCGAGTGGCTGGCAAAAAGACGATGCAGACAATCTAAGCAATGGCTATATGCTTCCTATTGTATCTATAATCACCTGTGATACGGGCTCTTTTTTAGAAGACGAAGAGTCTACAGCAGAAAATTTTTTAAGAGCAGGGTCAATTAGTATTCCCAAAGGAGGAATTGCTGCAATTGGTATGGCCACCCAAGGAACTCATACAATGTTTAATAACTGTCTTGATTATGGACTATACCATGGAATATTTGTTGAAAACATATCAGCATTAGGTGATGTGCTGAACTTTGCAAAAAATAATCTATGGCTTAATTATCCTGAAAATCCTAATAACTATGTTGAAATATTTTCACACTGGATAAACCTAATGGGTGATCCTACTTTAAGCGTTTGGACAAATACACCTGAAAGTTTATCTTCCAACTTTACTTCCTCAGTATCATTTGGACAAACATTTTTAGATGTTGAAATATATTCGAATAGCGAATTAGTAGACAATGCTTTGATAACTATTACAGATGAAAATTATAATCTTATATCATCATCTCTAACTCAAAATGGTGTAGCATCTTTAGACATTAGTTCTGCAAATCTTGGAACATATAATATAGCAGTAACCAAACAAAACTATATACCTTTGATTAGTGACTTTGAAATTGCTCAGGCTCAACATTCAATTAATGTAAATAACCTCACAATTTTGGATCAAAACTTATCTCCAAATATAAATCCATCTGATTACGTTCAATTTAATTTTAGTGTTTTTAATTACGGCTACAATAGTATATCAAATTTAATTGGTGAAATTATATTTGATGATGATGATATTATAATTGAAAATAATACATTCAATATATTTAGTGAACTTGAAAGTAATTCTGAATCTCAGCTTATCACTATTGGAGGATTAATACAATCTGATATTTTTAAAAAAGAAATTAATGGTATGATTCATATTAATGCTGAAAATCAAAATTGGTCAATACCTATTTCATTGGTTATTAATGGAATAGAAATTATCCCAGAATTTTTAAACTTACCTACCCAATTACATGCAAGCTCTGGATTTCATAATGTAGTTCTACAATTAGAAAATATTGGATATGCTTCAACTCCAATGATTATTGAGCTAAATTCTAATAGCGAACTATTAAATATTAATAATTCTGTAATTGAAATTCCTCAAATAGCAAATAACGAAATAATACAAATTGAAGAATTTATTCAATTTGAAATTTCTTATAATTCATATCCAGGATTACAAATTCCAATAACACTAACTTACTCAATTAATGGAATTCCATTAAAATCAGATATTTATACCATTGAATTAGGTCAGATTAATAGTCATTCTCCATTAGGTCCTGATCAGTATGGCTATTATATATACGATAATTCTGATATTATATATCAGGATGTACCTATTTATGATTGGATAGAAATTGACCCAGCCTTATCTGGAAATGGTACCATACTTATTAATCTTGATGATAATGGTGACAATCAAGATGATGTGACATTTGTTAATGTACCATTTGAATTTCAATTCTATGGAGAATCGTATGAGCAAATTTCAATCTCTACTAATGGATGGATTCAACCAGGCCTAACTAATCAATCTAGTTTTAGAAATTGGAGAATACCTGGAGCTGGTGGTCCGAGTCCGATTATTGCAGCTTTTTGGGACGATTTAAGAACTGATAATGGAAGGATATGCGTGGACTATGATGTAGAAAATAATTGGTATATTATTGAATGGTCATCGGTTCGTAATGGATTTGATTTATCAGAAGAAACTTTTCAAGTTATTATTTTTGATAAAAACTATTATCCAAGTATAACAGGTGATAATATTATCAAAATACAGTATAAAGTATTTAATAATGTTAATGCCGGTCATTATGATCCTTTCAATCAATGGCATGGAAACTTTGCATCGATTGGTATTGAAAATCATGATTCAAATATGGGATTAGAATATACCTGGAACAATCAATATCCAAATACAGGATATGAACTTCAAAATGAAAGTGCTATTTTAATTACTACTAACACTCCTCAATATTTACATGCAATAATTGGAGATGTTAATTTTAATGAATCAATCGATATTTTAGATATTGTACTAGTAATTCAATCGATTATAAGCAATTTAAACAGTGTTGAAATAGAAATAATTGGAGATGTTAATTTTGATGAAAGCTTAAATGTATTAGACGTTGTTGCTCTAATTAATATTATACTTCAATCTTAAGTTTTAATTATAATTTATAAATTAAAGAAAGATATAGCTGACTGTCTGCATCTCCTTTTGGTATCATAATTGACGGCTGAATAACAAAATTATTTTTTTGCAACCCAAGTCCAATAATCGTTGCTCTAGAATCTTTAAATGAATCTTGAATTAATTGTGTTCCTGACATCTCAATAGCAATTTCTCCAGATGCAATATTATAATCTAAAAATACTTTACCTTTAAAATCTTTGAATGTATCAGATGAGAATGGCATTAAATCGTGAGATATACCAATACAAAACATTTGTCTATTCCCAGACACATCAAGATCAAGATTTTCTCCGTTTGATTTTGCTGATGCGTTTATATAAGATTCGTAGTTATATCCAAATTTTAAGTTTTTAATGTGAAAATTTAATCCAAGACCACCAAGAGTTTGCTTCATTTCCAACGCAGAATTACTTAGAGATGAAGAATACTCGGAATAAAAACCAGATAATTCTAAAATGCCAGATTGAAATAATGTGGGCCTATCAAGATTTTCTTTTGGTGCTTGTTTTTCTAAATATGAAACTCCTATTCTAAATCCGCTTTCCTCTTCATCTTCGTCGGCATCCATACTTATATGAGAGCCTTCTAATGATAGACCATTTTCAAAATAAAGACCAGAGTATCCAGAATAACTAAATAACATTGAAACAAAAAGAAAAAAAGCTGATAATTTCATTTTAAATCTCCTTATTTATTAAAATCATTTTTTATTAAATCATAAACAGGCTGTTTAATCTGTTGATCGAAATCAAAGCAAACACAAGTAATTAAAGCATCACTAATTACTTCATCATTATTATTAAACATAGTTGATTGAATATCAAAACTGGTATTTCCAACTCTTGATACCTTTTGACCTATTAAAAAATCAGATGGATGTAATAATTGCTTATAATAATTGACTACAACTTTTGCTACAATCAATGATTTGCCATGTGGTTCAAGATTCCATCTTTCAAAGAAAGCTATACGAGCATCTTCAAAATATGATACAAATACTGCATTATTAATATGCTGAAATGCATCTAAATCTTTCCACCTTGTTTTGGTGCGGTGGTGGAATGTATAATCTGAGGGCAATACTCTAGACATTATTTTCTCCCAATATTTATAATGTATCTAATATTTGATTTACAAGCAAGATAATATCAACAACATTAAGAAAGCTGTCATTATTTAAATCAGCACATATTATCTGATTATTGTTGGGCTCTTGTGTGCCTAAAATAAAGTTAACTAATAAAACAACATCAATGATATTCAACTCTCCATCAGAGCTAATGTCACAAAAATCAGATGGATTGCCTGGCATTACAATAAAATCTATCCATGTTGCGTCTTGACCAGATGAAACGCCTTGATCTTTAATAAATGCCCATTTTAGATTATGTTCTCCAGATGATAGAGGAAATGTAGAAAAAGACCAGTCAATCTCGCCAGCCCATTTTTCTTGTTCAACCCCATCAATATAAAAAGCTAAGTAATCATAATAATTACCTGATTGAGAGCCAACATTTTCGCATGAAACTTTTTTATAAAATGAAATTTGTGAAGGTTCTGAGTTAAATATTGATACACTAATTTCTGAAAGCTGATTATTACCAATATTACCAGATCTGGCACTATATAATCCTTCAGCAGAAATGCTGTCAATCTGCCAATCTTCGTTACCACTAAATTGCCAGTTATAACTATTAAATGATTGTGATTCAAAATTTTCAATGTTAGCAAGCGATAGGCTCTCATCTATAACTAACTGAATATTTAAAATGACGGCAGAATCACCAATAGTAATAGATTGAGTTTGAGATTCATAGCCAATTGAATTAAATGTAATCTGGTACGTATTTGGTGTTAACAATCTATAATAATCACCATTTTGAGCGTCATTTGAAATTACATTTTCATTGCCTTCGACAATGATTGAACATAAAATAGGCAATCCAGAATTAGCATCTATAACTTGTCCCCGAACGCTAGGACCATGTACTCTTTCAATATAAGATATCATTGCCTCTTTGTTTTCATCCCAAAGACCTGGTAAAAGATTTTGATTAGGCCATTTAACCTCATTTTGTTCAAGCGTAACATCAAAAGCTTTAGTCCATAAATAACTCCAATCTTGAAGCCCTCCAAATAACGCATACCATTGTGCACCATTAGTAATACCTTGACTAAATGGACTTTCAGTATACATATCTTGGTGATTTTCAGAATATGTCAATGCTAAATCAACAAATAAATCGTCATCTGGACATGCTGAATAAGATCCTGAGTTTGGGCCATCAAATGGATAATTTACCACAAGTGCGCCCGTATGCATATTAGCAGATAAAACAAAATTATGCTGATTAGACCATTCCATAACAGCCCGAGTTTCAGGCTGCCTTCCGTTTACAAAATTATTAGGATCTTGAAACTGATCTGGGAAATCTCTATTTAAATCTACATCATTGGCATTATTACGTTGGCCCAATTCAAAACCATCAGGGTTCATAGAAGGCATTATATGGATTGAGGTATTATTGACTAAATCTGTTGCCCTATCACTTAATCCATAGTTAGAACAAAGCCAATCAATTAAATAGACTGAAAGTTCTCTTCCAACCGTTTCATCTCCATGCATATTAGCAATATATCTAAATTCAGGCTCAAACTCATTCACCCCAGGATTATCTGAAATCTCCAGAACCCACAGCTCACGACCCTGAACACTCTGTCCAATACTAGTTAAATTTGTGATTGATGGATAATTACTTGCAATATTCTGTAGGAATTCTGTAAGCTCATTATAATTATGGTAATCACGCATTGGGTTGTCTGAATCGCGGGTTTCTTCAATTAATTCTAAATAGTATTGCCTTGCCTTATTATCAATTTTTTTAATATTAACATTAGAATTCAAGATTGTTTTATATTGAGATTTGGTAGCTAAAATATGAACTTCATTTCCATTGTGATAATGATCTATAATAGCACCTATTTTTGAAATATTATCTAAATCTTTAGATGAATTTATAATAACAGAATATGTGTCATAATTTGTATTTGATAATAGAGCTCCTATTAAAATAATATTTGCAATTATTTTACTCATTAACAGCAATCAGTTTATAGTTAAGCTCATTAAGCGTTTCTTTAACTTTTGATAAGTTAAAATTATCTGAATCAATAATAACCTCATCTGTATTATGATTTGCGATAACTTTTTGTGAACCATTAAGAGCCATTAGAGCTTTCACGACATTAGATTCGCAATGACTACATGTCATTCCTTCTACTTTTAATGAAATTGATTTTGATGTTTTCTCCATAGATTTTTTATTATTTAATGCTGAAAATAAAATTACAATTAAAGAGAATATATAAACTATAGAAAGCGTGCTAATGTCATGATCATGATGATGCGGCTTTGAAGCAAATTCTAGATTCATAAAATCAGCTAAAATTCCACCAATAAATCCGAAAGCTGTAACTGTTCCAATATAAATTAGTGTGCTTTTTCTTCCAACAAGTTTGAATGTTGTAGTGATTGTACTAATATTAGTTGCAGGGCCAGCTATAAGCAATGCGACAGCCGCTCCTGGTGAACCTAAGGAGGTTGCGATAACATAAGCTAATGGTACCGATGCCGTTGCACATA
>MDSV01206167.1_pt1 | contig 25102 bp, 24 predicted proteins | sample 810851 | NCBI WGS metagenome assembly MDSV01 (sample SAMN05326640, study PRJNA326480) | marine metagenome | isolation source: seawater | place: Atlantic Ocean: North East | collected 2012
TAGGGCGCTTAGCTCAGTCTGGCAGAGCGCTTCCCTTACAAGGAAGAAGTCACAGGTTCAAATCCTGTAGCGCCCACAAGCGTTTTTTTTAGTAATAATAAGCTAATTTTTTACCCTATATACAATAAAAAAATAAAATTTTTATACTAACTATCAAATGAAAAAAATATTATTAAATATAAGATTTATAAACAATATCAGAAATTATATAAGAACTAAAAAAATCTTATCTGCACCAACTGGTCAAATGGATCTGAAATCAGATAGAGGGGCTTTGGTATATAATTTTATATCAGGCAATGAGATTGAAAATGTTCTGGATATTGGAACATGGAATGGTCTTGGCTCTACTACAGTTTTATATGAGGGATTGAAATCAAAAAAGAAACGATTTGAAATAACTTCTATAGAAACTGATAAAATTGCATACAAAAATGCTTTAAAGAATTTAAAAGGTAAGGCAGAAATAACTTTAATCTTAGGAAGGATTATAGATGTTGAAGAGTTGCCTGATATAAAATCAATAGAATTTGAAAAACATGGCTTAATTCCTGAAAATATTGAATGGTTTTATCAAGATATTAGAAGATATAAAAAAACAAAGAATATACTCTCTACACTTAACCAATCATTTGATTTTATATTGTTTGATGGGGGTGAGTTCTCTACTTTTGCTGAGTTTAAAAAATTATATAAAAGAACTAAATACTTTGCACTTGACGATGTTGATACTTACAAGCAGTATGAAGTCCTAAATTATATTGACAAGTATTCATATAAATTTGAATTAATTACTCATACTGATGGCTTAAGTATTTATAAAAATATAAATTAAATGGTTATATTTTAAATATTTAAATTTTAATTTGTTACTTAAGACACCTCTCGAGTAACAAATTATAATACTTTTTTTCACCCTGATCTTCAATATGTTTAAGAACTTCATATTGATTTTTTGAATACTCATAATATGCAGGAATACCTCTTTTCCACTGCCCTAAAATTAATTCTTCAGATTTTATATAACCTAGTTGAATCATTTCTTCGATATCTTCATATTGATTTGCAAAAACAGAAACTTTATTTTTGTTTCTTTGAGTGATTGCTGAGATTTCTGGATAATCTAAAACTGGTTTGTAATGTGAAATGCTTCTAAAAGTTGTGTTATTTAAAATTTTTGAACCTGCAACTTCAAAATCCCAAGCATCTGTTGTTTGTTCCAATAAACTTATTAAATATTCACGCTTCCATATTCTCCATTGGGTATTTACAGAAAAACCAAAGGTTGTTGGGTATATATAAATTGAGTTATTTTTTTTATTTTCTCCAAAAGCTTTATCCATTGGGGAAAGTGTTAACTCGGCTGCAACAAATTTATCATTTTTTACTAAATTATCATATAGGTGCAAAAAATTTTCAATATTCATTTTTTTGCTTAAAAAGAAATCATCCAAAGCAATCATTACTAGGTCATCATTAAGTTTTTTTAAAATATTTGATAAATTTGCAGACCAGTATTTTTTTCCGTAACCTAGATAACCAAAGCTCTTATAACTAAATCCATGTAATTTAGTTTTATCAAAATTACCGTAATTAAGATATGTGATATCTAATTCAGCAGGTAGATATTTATTATTTAAATAAGAAGAGGCTTCTAATATTTTTTTACTTCCATAATGGCCTACTAAGAAAGCTTTTAAATTTAAATTACTTAGCTCTTGATTATTCATAAACTAACATTACAGATTTCTGACGTTACTGCCTTTTGAGGTAGTGTATAAAACAGGATCTTTTATTTTTTTATAAATCTTTGAATTATTTAATCTATAATTTATCCAAGATCCATAATAAGGTCTATAAATATCAATAACACCTGCTATTGCGTCAATACCACTACCAACTGAGACCAGAGGAGCACTTGTTGATTCTTTTAGTGAATGAAGTAGTGTGTTTTGAGCTAATCCAATACCTAGTAAAAATATATCTGGGTTAGATTTTTTCACATTATATTTTATTTTCTTGTATATTTTATCACTGTTTGATAAAGCACCAGTTTGGGGTATTGGAATAAGATCATAAAAGCTTTCAATTCCTAAGTAATCCTTATATTCTTGATGTTTCATTAATTCATCAATAATTTCTAGTTTTATTTCAGAACCAATTATTGTTATTTTTTTAAAATTTGAAAAAAACCATTTATTAGCAACGCTTCCATATAAATATTCTGCGGGGAAATCTATTTTTTTATCTAGAACCTCGTTCATTAAATTAAAATTTATAATTTCACAAAAGTATTTATCATGCATGTGTGCAAATTTCTTAACATTGTCAATATCAAGAAGTTTGAAACTTTTTTTTATATCTCTTACTCCAGGTTTTGTAGTTCCATGTTTTTCATTCTTAAATAATAAATAATCTCCATCACCAAATTTATAATATGAAGAATTAGTTTTAGATATTGAATCATTTTTTAAATCATCTTTAAATTTGAGATAATTTTTTTGGAAATTTGGATATAAATCTGGGTTAAAATACTCCTCTTCAGGATTTAAATATTTTGTATTTTCAATTTTATAAATTTTATGCATTATTCATAAATATTACTAATTTATTACAATATATATTTAACTAATTAATAAAAATATTATTAAATTAAAATTTTAATAAGTAAAGAAAGTTTTGAAATGTGTGGATTTATTGGTGTAATCTCAAATAACCCCATCGATAAAACTTCTATCCATAAAAGTAATAATTTTTTATCTTGTAGAGGTCCCGATGATTTTAAGTCTGTAGAAAAGAGATTGAATAACAAGAATATTAACTTTTCATTTCATAGATTATCAATTGTTGACCTTTCCAAAGACGCCTCCCAGCCAATGAAATCTAATGCTTTTAACTCCGAAATTATGTTTAATGGTGAAATTTACAACCATGCTTATTTAAGGGCAGAAATAGAAAAACAAGGGATTACATTTAATACTTCGCACTCAGATACTGAAACCCTACTTGTTGGACTTTCAATGTATGGAGATAAGTTTTTAGATAAGATTGAAGGTCAATTTTCTATAGCTTATTTAAACAATGATAAAAATACTATAACATTAATAAGAGATCGACTTGGTCAAAAGCCTTTGTATTATTCACTTAGTAGAAATGAGCTTATATTTTCTTCTAACTTTAAATCAGTACTTTTATATAAGAAAAACTTTAATTTAGACAAGAAGCAAATTTCTACATTTCTTGAATTAGGGTGTGTGCCTTCACCGAATACTCTAGACAAAGAAATATTTAAACTTCAACCTGGTGAATTAATTGAAATCTCACTCTATGATTTACAAATTATTAAACAGGAAAAATACTGGAACATAAAAGATTTTATTGATGATAAGAAATTTAGTGAAGAACAATTTTTAAAATTATTCAACGAAGCAATAAAAAAAAGATTAATCTCTGACGTACCAATTGCAAATTTACTATCAGGTGGAATAGACTCAACTTCAATTATTAAATCATTGCATGAACAAGGTGTAGATAATATTAACACTTACACTATTAAAAATAAAGATGAGGAATATGATGAGTCATTTTGGTCGAATAAAGTAGTAGAAAAATACAAAACAAATCATAAATATAAAGAAATTGATGGTGAGAATTTATCAACATCATTAAACCCAATTGAAGTTATAGAGAGTTTTGATGAACCATATTCAGACCCATCTATTTTTCCATCTTATATGATTTATAATCAAATTTCTAAAGATTATAAAGTTGCAATTTCAGGTGATGGTGGAGACGAGCTACTTGGGGGATATGAAAAAATTCATTTTTCATTGAAAAAAAGTTTATTTCCTTTATTTTTAGTTAAATTATTTTACAAGCTAATACCTCCAAAATATGGCACCGGCGGTAGCTTACACCTTATCTCACCGTCACCCGAATTTAGCTTTGAAACTTTAACAACTGATAAAAAATTATTAAAGCTTTTTTCACTAAAATCTGAAGTTAGTTTTAAAAAAAGATTTATGGATAAAAACATTAAAGGTATCAAAAAATTTCTTATATCTGACTACAATTTTTACTTTGCTGAATTGATGCTATTAAAAGTTGACCGAATGTCTATGGCAAATTCTTTAGAAGTCAGGTCGCCTTTTTTGGATCATAAATTGGTTGAATATATAATCTCAACAAATTTATCTTTCTTTGATGTCAATAATCCAAAAGTATTATTGAAAAAGTATTTAAAAAGTGACTTCGATCCTGGTTTTCTCAATAGAAAAAAAATGGGTTTTGTATTTGACCTTAAAAACTGGATTTATAATAATAAAGACACTCTGTCACAATTAATTTTAGAATCTGGGTTATTTGATATGAAGATTGTTGAAATATTATTTAATAATCGTAAAAAAACAAATGCTATAAGAATTTTAAAATTACTAACTATTTCACTTTTAGTAAAGAATTACAATCAAATTTCTACTAAATAATGATCTAAATTAACAACAAAATTATTCAAATCATGATTTTCTTCAACAACCTTTCGTCCTCTCGCGGAAACCTCGACTATTGAACTCAAATTATTTGATATTTTTTTTAAACTAATATCCCAATCTTCTAATGATTGAGTATTTACAAAAAAGATATTCTTTGAGTCAATATATTTTCCAATATCCCAAAAACCCTTTGTTTTTGTCATCAGTACTGGAGTACCAGATGACATTGACTGTATGGCTACACTTTGACCACTAGGTTGAGTGGATGTTTTAAGAGGTAGGATTACCAAATCAGCATTGTGGTATAGTTCTAATATTTGATTATCAGATAATATATCATCTCTTAAATTCCCTTGTAAAAATTTTACATTTTGTAAATCTGAAAAATTATTATTATCGAAGTTTGAAACAATTGTAAAATTATAATCTTGATGCGTTTTTGCTATTGAAAAAAGTAATTTAAAGTCTCTATTTTGATCATTTCCTATAAATAATAATTCTTTAAGCCTCGGTTGTATTTTTGGTTTATAAACCCAATAACCGATGTCTATAGAGAAAGGAATATATGAAAACTTATTTGAATAATTGCTGAAGTTTTTTTCAGCATATAATTGCTCTCCTTTTCCGATAAATAAAACAGAGTCGGCAAATTTAAAACTTAAATTTATTATTTTTTTGGATAGCCAATTTCCCTCTAAATATTTATCTACCAAACCCATAGGAAAAAATATGACATTAGGCTTATAAAATTTTTTACAAATAATGATAAATGGCAAAAAAGAAATAAATGAAGATTCATTTATAAAAATAAGATTTTTCGAGTTAGTTAATACTCTGAAATTTTTTAGACTTATAGATTTTATTAAATAAACCGGTAGCTTTGTAATTTTTACTATTAACTTATCGAATATACTTGTCTTTTTGCTACTAAGTTCTATAAACGTAACATTTTTACCCATATTTAAATATTCTTTAAAACCATAAAAAAATTCACCAGAAGAATTGGTATTAATTTTTTTTGCTCTTCCTCCAGAATAAATATAAGTTATGTCAAACTTCATTAAATATTTGCGAGTTCAATTAGTCTTTTGTCATTTTCGTCGATAATAATCTTGTAATGCTCATCAAAATCAAAATCTTCTGCATTGTGAGTTGAGTTAATTATCGTAATTTTTTTACCATTTAAAATATCAGAAATCTGTTTCTTTGTACCTATATCCAAGTTTGATGTTGACTCATCTAAAAATAAAATATCACAACCACTTAAGAAAGCTCGAATGAATGAAATTTTCTGCATTTGGCCAGAAGATAGTGTTTTATTTGTAATAATACTGTCTAATTTTTTGGCACTTAATTCAGTAAAAACTTTAAATTCTTCTAAAAGCTCTAACATATTAGAGTCTGAAATATCTTCCTTGCTAGCGTATCGCAAATTTTCCCTCAGGGTATCCTCTAGAATGAGTGGAGTCGCACCAATATAGCCAATCTTGTCAGAATTCTTAACAGCACTGCCTGAAGTAGGATGAAGAGCACCTGCAAGAATGCCTAGCAATGTACTTTTACCACTACCATTTTCACCAGTTATAACATAATGTTTATATTGTTCAAAATCTAAATTTATATTTTCATAAAAGAAATTATTACTATTTATAAACCGAAAAGACATATCTTTAATTTTTATAGCTGATTTATTTTTTATATCAATTTGATATATAAAATCTGATTTAAATTCACTATTTTCTTTGACGAGTAATAATTTGTCTAAATGTACGTGAGTGCTAATTAACATAGACAAAGCTGAGTTCATACTTCCAACAGATTGCATTAATCTGAGAGTTATTCCAATAAATTCTAATGTTAGAGTTATTCTGTCGACTCCTAAGGCTAAAATAAGTGAAAAAGAAAACACCGCTACAAAATTTGGTATTGTTGAGTTTATGTCTGAAAGTACAAACTTTTTTCTTTCAGCATTATTCAAGTTCGTTATATTATCTTCGAAGTTGATTATTTCAAATTTTTCTGTATTTAAAATTTTTACAAGAAAAAGGTTATCTATAATGCGCTGTATATACCTGACGCTAAATTGCGAATATTCAAAAGAATCCTCCATTGCAAGCCTACCCTTGGCTAACAGCCATTTTGTTGGGTAGTATAAAAAGATTAAGAGTATCGCAAATGTAGACAGGACTTCAAAACTGTTATAAGTTAGAAATGATATAAAAACAATAACCTGAATCCCGCTCGAAAAAATATTGCTGAAAGAATTAAAGAAGTAAGATATGTGACCACTTAAACTATCAATGTAATACGTCGCATCTGCTACCGAGTAATTTCCTCTTTTATAAACCTCTTTTAAGAGATAAACTTTTAAACTTTTTTCTATATCCTTTGATAGAGAAAAAACATTGTATTTACCTACAAAATTGAGAACATAACGTAGTATGACAATAAAAATTATTGATTCTGGATTTTCAGACAATAACTCAATATATTTGTTTGAACTGATTTCACTATCAGTCAAGATTTGAGAAAAGGTAAGAATTATTACAATGTCTGCAAAGCTAATACTGTTTGAAATTATAGCTGATAACAATATCCTGATTTTTTTTCTTTTTATTGTTGTTAATTTAGCAACATAAAAAATATCATTAAGAATTTGCCTGGTTTTCTTCATCATTTAGATAATAATAATGATTTAACTTCTATTTTAATATTTTTTAATTCTTTATAATAATAAGTCAAGATCTTAAAATATCTTTAGTAAAATTCATTTAATAATTTTGTTCTGTATTGTTTATTCTATAAAGTCTTTATATATTTTTTCCTCAACAGCTTTTGTTATTGGATTTGCGCCTTTAAGTGTTAAGTGTGTTCCGTCTGAATATATCAAAACATTATTCCTAGCACCAAAGCATATTTTTTTATCGATAACATCACAATATAGGGGTAGGGTTTGTATAATTTCCATGTTTACTAAATCTAGACTTTCGAAGAATTTATTTGTATTTTGAATATTTTTTCCCCATGAAGCTAGCTCTAAAACAACAGGCTCACCCCACAGTATTTTTTTATATAAATAAGAATCTGCTACAGAAAAACTAAATGTTGGAATAGTATCAATAATATATAATTTTTTTGATGATTTGGAAATCATACTCAATCTATTCTTGAAAACTTCAATGTGGTTACAATTACTACATTTAATCTCAATTACTCCTTTTTCTGTCAACCAAGTGTTGTATCTACCAAAAGCTACTACTATGTCATTGTTTTTATCCAATAAATTTAAAAATTCATTAAAAAAAATCTCATTACATTCTTCAACATCTCCGACTGTATCACTTTGTTTAGAAAGTAAGCACCTGCCAGATCTTCCGGAAAAGAAAACAAGATTATAATCATTCTTTAATAAATCAAGTTCACTTAAGAATGAAACAGATAGTGAATTCGTTTGAGAGTCTCCAATTAAATATATTGTCTTTTCAACTTCTTTGTACGACCATTTACAATAGTTAAATTCTAAAAGCTTTAAGTTACAATCAACATTTTTATAAATATAATATTCATTTGGATAATTTTGAGGATATATATTTGGATTATTTGAGTAATATAAAACATCATCAGGTATGTAGTCAAATCTATCAACAAATCCTTCAGTAGAATTAGAAAATAATACAAATAGTAATATTGCGAACATTAAAAATAAAAAAATTAAAAGTAACTTTTTTATTTTTAATTTTTTTATACCTATTTCTACAAATTTCCAATTTAAATAAGAAGCTAAAGTTAGGAGAATAAACAATGCTGGAAAAGAGATTGTATAACCATCAATCTTTTTTTCAGCTAATCTTGCAAAGGCAAAAAGTGGCTGATGGAAAAGATATAGTGAGTATGAAATAAGCCCAAAAAAATTAAAAATTTTATTCTCTAAAATAGCACTTACTGTCCCTTTTGATTTAGAGAATAATATTGAAGCAACCCCTATATTAGCAAGTAGTCTTGGCTCGACTGAGTTAAGTGTAAGCATGCTGTCATCAAAATAAAATATTGAAAAAATTATTAACCCTATCCCCAACTTTTCAATATGTTTAATTTCAAACTTTGGTTGAAGAATCATAACAAGTGCACCAAGTAAAAGCTCCCAAGCTCTAAATTGAAATTGATAAAATTTAATTAATTCATTAGTTGTAGAGTTCAAAAATAGAGAAGCAAAAAAAAATATTAAAATTAAAATTGAAAAATATTTTTTAAAATATTTAAACAAGACAAAACAAACCATTGGAAAAATTAAATAAAACTGTTCTTCTATTGAAAGACTCCATGTGTGAAGAAGTGGCATAACTTTTGTTGACGATGCATTATAAAAATCTAAATTTTGAAAATAGTAATTTGAATAAAAGAAAACTGACGATATTAGTGAATTTGTATATTCCAACAATGCTCTTGGTGTCAAAAACCAATATGCAAATGGTAAAGTGAAAATAAGCATGGAAAATAAAGCAGGTAATATTCTGTATATTCTTCTCAAATAAAAATTTTTAAAAGAAAATTTTCCTTGGTTTAGCTCTGAAATAATTATATTAGATATTAAATAACCTGAAATTACAAAGAATATATCTACCCCAACCCATCCACCTTTAAATGGGCCAACTTCAGCATGGTAGAATACAACAGATAATACGGCTAGTGCTCTTAATCCATTTACATCCCCTCTGAATTTAATCCTTTGAATTCCAGAAGTATCGATTAAATTGCGAATTAATTCCATGCTCTAAATGATAATCACTTTCTAAAAGTTCAAAATTAATTAAACATTTGACTTAATTTACAATTTGCTATGAAAATTCAAAAAATATAATCAAGTAACTTATTTTCTAAAAATATTAACTTACTCTTCTTAATTTAAAAAAATCCCACAATTTTGATTTGATTGGTAATATTTAAATGTGATGAAAGTTGCGTTATGTCTTTTTGGAAATGTTGGATACAAACAAAAACTAGGTGGCAATAATCCAGAAGAACTAGAAACGTATGATTTTACAGTACCCACTAAAAGTATTAAAGACAATATTTCTTTACCTCACAAAGCTGATGTATTTATTCATTCATGGAGTAAAGAACATAAAAAGACTTTGAATGATATTTTTAATCCAATTAAGTCAGTATACGAGGAACCTAGAAATTTTAGTAAACACGTAATGCATAAAAAAAACTTTATTCAAAGTCGATGGTATTCAGAATTTTATTCAAATAATCTTAAAAAAAAATTTGAGCAAGAAAATAATTTTACTTATGATTTAGTGATCCATTCAAGACTAGATATAGTATGGTTTAACAACATCATTTTAAACAGTAAGCCTAATACATTATTTGCTTCACATTGGAACACAACTTTAAATGATAATAAACTAGGTCCATTCAATAGAGAAAATATTTATCAAGGTTATGCACTGCACGATTGGTGGTTTTATGGAGATTCACAAACAATGAATAATCTATCAAATATATATAAACATAGGTATTTGCTGTATCTCCAAAATAATAGAAATTGGAATGGACATAGATTTCCATACCTTAAATCAGTAAACCAAAAATCAAGTATAGAATTTGTTCATTACCGAGGTTTTGATTTTGAACTTTACAGAAGGTATATAAGAAATGGTTGGACCAACTTAGAAATAAACAACGAATAATATTAATTTGAGCAAGGTGATTAGATATGTATAATTTAGTTAATCCAAATGATTATTTAACAAGTTACAATTTTGCAAGAAATTCAGATGTTGTATTTTCAGAAGTATTATCAACTATTCAATTTAATAAAATAAAAAATTCTAATTTGAAAATTAACTTTGAAAATTCAGGTATAACATCATATAAAATTAAAAATTTTAAAATAACTCAAGGAGATATTATTTTTTCAAATTCTGCAGCAATTAAACCATTATTCAAATATCTAAAAAATCTTGACAGCTCTTACAATTTAATACTGATAACACACCAAGCAGATTATTCAATTGTAGAGAGTTTATATTTAAATAAACCAAAATCTATTTACAAATGGTATGCGATCAATGTTAATCATCCTAGTAAAGATTTAATCCCAATACCACTTGGTATAGCTAATAACTATTCATCTAAAAACTTGATTACATCACACTTTATTGCTCAAAAAAACATTTCTAGCTCTCAAAAAGAAAAAAAGTTGTATATAAATTTAGTTACTAGTACGAACTATGGAGAAAGAGATAATCTTTCAGATGTTTTTTCTAATCAAGATTGGGTAGTTCTTAAGAACCCCAACCTTACATTAAATGACTATCACAAAGACCTCCAAAAATATCAATTTGTACTTTGCCCATGGGGAAATGGATTTGACACTCATAGGCTGTGGGAGACACTTTACTCTGGATCAATACCTGTTGTTAAGTATCATCATACCTATAGCAATTTAAAAGGTCTTCCAATTATTTTTTATGACAATGTAGAAGAGTTGAGTCAAGAGTTTTTAAATGATAAGTTCGTAAATCTTGACTTCAGGGGTTTAGAGAAGCTCGACATTAAGTTTTGGTTGGATATTATAAAAAGTGATCAGAAAAAAGGTGATCAATCAACCAACATAAATGAAAAAAAACTTTATGAACAATATGTAAGAATTTCTGGAAAAATTAAAAATAGATTTTTATCCTATAAGAAAAAAGTACTTTTTTTTAAAAAGCAACTATTAAAAGTTATATCAAAAATTTAGTTAGCCAATTTAATATAGAAATTGATATAAGGTTTATTCCTTACCATTCGACCCATCATTGCAGCCACTCTGTGTCTACCACTTGTGATATGTCTATTAGTAATTTCAATTGGATTATTAATTAAAAATTCTGTGATTTCTTCATCGCTCATTTTATCTAAATTTTCATAATAATCGAAAGAATAAAGTTGAGGAAACGTAACGTTTCTAATATATTCGTTACTATTTTTATAGGAAACTACATTTTTTCTAAATTCAAAATATGCAGGATAAATAAAAAAATTATTTCCAGATTCCCAAAAATCTCTATTTAAATGTATCGGCTCGCTGAATGGTGTGCTGGTGTCAACTTCATTAATATTATTTATTTTTTTTGTAAAGAAATCATCGTCTTTAAGATAATTAATTATCGAGCCAACAGAAATGTGTTTTTTGTTTTCTGTTAACACATTTAAGTGGTTTTTTCTAAGCAACCAATTTACAGAGTCTAGAGGTTCAAAATCAAGCTTATGGAAATTTTTATATTTGAGTTTATATATTCCATCTTTTGAATAGGTCAAGGAATTATAAAAACCAATAACCTGAACTCTGTAATAAATGTTCATAATTAAATAATTAATTTTTTTGTAAATTTTTTTAACTTTATAAAAATTGAATCTATTAATATAAACAACTTTAATTTTTTTATTCTGTAACAAATAAATTGAACTTTTCAGTTTACTGTTCAGTGTTTTATTATCATGAATTTCAATAACTATGTGGTTTTTCAATATTATTTTTTTATTTTCTTCAGATAAATATACATTAAAATTTTCTTGAAGTAATTTTTCTTCCAATAAGTTAATTTCTTTTACCTCGTCAAACAAAAACTTATCAAATTCTCTTTTGTTAAATACTAACTTTTTATTTTTATTCTTTATAGACAAAAGAGAATATTCCAGATTGTTAGATTCAAGAATCTCAATAAATTCGATTAAAACTTTTGATCTTGTTTCAAAAAATGATTTGTATTTTTTATGGTTCCAGTGTGCTTTATTTAAGAAAAGATCTAGATTATCAAATTTTTCAATTCTATTACTCATTTAACATCACTTATAAAACATTTAACATATTCTTGGTCAAAAGTTTTCATAATAGATAGTCTATGAACTCCATCTAGAAGTGTTGGACTATTTTTTAGAAATAAATCTTTATCTCTAAAGACTACTAATTCAAAAATTCCAGGCATTTTCTCATATTCTTCATATAAATAAATAAAGTTATTTGTATGATTCTCTACATTATTATTACTAATTTCTGAGAAATTTCTTATTAAATAGTCTTGATAAGCATCTTTATTTAAATTTAAATTGTTCTTATAGGAATTAATAAATTTAAAGTGGGGAGTGTCTTCAATTTTACTTTTTTCAATCCCAGTTGAATTTTTTAAATTTACTTTCAATTTGTTTATTGGAACAATAATTGAAGAGGAGGTTATAACATTCATCCACCCTATATCAATAACATTCTCTTCTATTCGAGTAAAACTTAGCGGCTTTAGAAAAATAGATTCTAGAAAACTATTGTAAAGAAAAAAAAGTCTTAACCTTTTTTTTATTTTATACATAAAATTTTTAATTTTATTAATAAAGAACTTGGATTTTAATAATTTAGTTATTTCTACATCAATATACTGATTGATAAAATCACTATGAGCTTTAACTTCATTTAAGTTCTCTTTTAAAAACAGCTTATGATGAACTTTTGAAGGATAAAGGTTGAACTCAATAATTCTAATTAAAATTTCAAATTTTAATTTTGGTACTTTAATTTTATAACTTTCATCGTCAAAGAAGAATTTGAAATCATAAATGTTATTAAAAATATGATCATAAAAATTTTTCTTAAGATATATATCTCCAGTTTCTGGCTTATCAAAGTATGTATCAAATCTAATAAGTAAATTGTCATTTTTTAATATATCAAAATGTACTTTTCCAAAACCTTTACTTGATTTGCTTAATTTCAATGTATCTAAATTTTGAAAATATTTTTTTATTTTTTCTTCGAATAACTCAATATTATCTACAACAATATCTAGATCTGAACCGACTTGAAAAATAGGAAAACTAGAGGGTTTTTTTATCAAACAATATATATCTTTTTCTATCGTATTAAAAAACAATATTATTTTTTTCAAGTCAGTGTTGCTAATTTGGTTTTTCATAAATTATTTTTATTAAACTAAAGTAATTTAAGTATATAAAAAGTTTTATGTTTATTTAAATATCTTTAAATTTGATTTTTAATTTTTATCCAGTTTTTCTTATAATTCATATATTTATTACTATTCCTAAACCAAGGATCTGAAACAATTACGCGAGAGTTATTTGTCTCAGATAAAACTGCAGCGACTAACGAAAAGGTGCTATTTCCTACTATATAATTTTCAAAATTTATCATCGCATTAAAAATTTCTAAAATTTCAGATGGTTCGTTAGATGGAGGGTGTATTTTTAATGCATCAGAGAAACAATCTTGCTTATTTACCCATTCAATATCATCTGTGAAAATTTCATAATTAAAATTATTGACATTATTTCTACAAAAATGTAAGGCATTTTCGTAAAAACTAACTGATAAATCTTCCTGCATTGAAAGATAATCTGTTCTCCTAACTAAAACTAGAGTGGATCCATCTTTTATTTTTTTTTCAAAACACTTTTCTAAAAGGGGAACTTTTTCTATTGATTCAATGATGAATTTCTTCTCTTTAGCTAATATTTCTACATCCTGCCAATAACCATCAAAATAAGAAAGTCTCTTAGGTTTAGATTTTTCAAAATTTGATAATTTAGAAAATTTACTAAATAACGGATTAATAAAATTTTTATATATTACTGATGCTTTTCTGCTTTCTGACATTTTATGTAATAACTTACACAGTTTAACCCAATTAATATTTGCTTCTTTAAAACCATATATTTGGGGACTAATAACAATTTCCCTCTTTACTATTCCATGAGTATTGGTATTTAAATGATTAAGGCTTACTTTTACTTTATAACCAAGTCTTCTAAGGTGTTGAGCAAATGCAAATTGAAAAATTTGGTTTCCAAAGCCTCCTTTAATTTCTACTATTGCTTTCATAACTCCACCTGTCAAAATTTTCTAAACAAATATCTTCTATTGTTTCCTTAATTGAATAATTAATTTTCCAATTCGGATAGTCCAATTTAAATTTATCAAGATTGGATATATACCACTGATGATCGCCTATTCGGTTTAATTCAGAAATATTGTACTTTAAAGATTTATTCAATATATTTTCTCCTAATTCAATTGCTTCTAATACAGAGCAGTTTGATTCTCTACCTCCTCCAATGTTGTATACCTCTCCTTTTTTTGGTTTTTTCATAAATTCATGAAATGCTTTTACTAAATCTTTTGAATGTATATTATCTCTAACTTGTTTTCCTTTATATCCAAATATTGTATATTCGCTATCAGTTGCAATACACTTTATCAGATATGATATGAAGCCATGTAGCTTAGTACCTGAATGTTTAGAACCTGTTAAGCATCCTCCTCTAAAAGAAACGGTATTCATTCCAAAATATTTTCCGTACTCTTGTACTAAAAGATCTGCGGACGTCTTTGATACTCCAAATAAAGAGTGAAGAGTGCTGTCGATAGACATGTTCTCGTCAATTCCATCAAAATATTTAGATTTCCTATTTACTTCATATCTTTGAGAAAGTTCACTAAATCTTAGTTTGTTAGGATTATCACCATAAACTTTATTAGTCGATAAAAATATAAAAGGAGTTTCCTTACAGTATTTTTTTGTCATTTCAAGCATATTTAATGTACCCAAAGCATTAACTCTAAAATCAAGTTGTGGGTTAATTGCTGCCCAATCATGTGATGGCTGTGCTGCTGCATGAATTATTAGTTCTATATTTTTACTATATTTTGAGAAAATATTTTCAATATTTGATATTGCTGTAATGTCTCTGTGAAAATGTTCAAATTCAGACAAATCTTTCTTAATTTGTTTTCTATTCCAAAGAACAGACGCATCATTTCCAAAAAACTTAGCTCTTGAGTTATTATCTATACCGATTATTTTGTAACCTAGATTACTAAAATAATAAGCACTTTCAGAGCCAACTAAACCATCAGATCCAGTAATTAATACGCACTTATTATTCATTGTGAAAGTCTTGCTTTAATCATTTAATCTATATTAGTAATAGTACACCAGATAAAAGAACATTATTGACCATGAAAGTAGTTGATAATCTGATATGCAAGTCTGATAAACTTGTTTTTTCATCAAATTAAGTTACTCTCTTTTAGTTTTTTTAGAATTAAAGGCATACTTTTTTGACTCAAGTGAATTCCAGTTCCAAAATCATCCAAATATGTTGAGTTAGTTGAACCGTCGTTATTGAGCATGTCTTCAAAAATAGAAATGAATTCAAATTCATTTTCAATACATGCTTGATTCAAATAATTATTAAATATTCTTGTTAAATTGTTTCTTTCACTATTGGTGCCATAGGAGGGTCCATAATAAGGTTTCTCTTCTGACCAACTCGCTATTGGGGCAAATATTGCTTTTTTAATAGGTCGCATAGGGTTGACTTTTTTGATTGCATCAATATACCTGTCTACGCACTGCTTAATTAAATATTCTGAATCTTTATTTTGTAATTTTGATTGTTTAATGATATGAGCTCTAATATCCACCTCACCAAAACAAAACAAAACATAATCCTTGCTTAAATAAAATGTTCTGTTCAAAATTTTATTTAGAAGGTTAACTTTTTTTTCTAAATTATAAGCTGTTGCAGGACCTATTCTAATTGGCTTAAATTTACTAAAGATTTTATAATCTTTTCTTGGCCATTGAGATACAATCCTCTCTTCTTGAGAAAACACCGAACTATGACTATCTCCTAAACAAATTATCATAAATTTATATTAATTCTGCTAGATATAAAAATATAAAATCAAAAAAATAGTTTTATGAATTATAGTTCAGAGTTATTATTTATTGGTTTTTCTCTCAAAAAGGTCTCTAAATCTTCCGGAGTGCCAATACCCCACATTTTATCTATTTCTTTTATAACTATTTGTTTATTATTTTCAATAGCTTGATTGTAAACAGGACAAACATAAAATTCATTATTGACCCTAATATTTTTTTCAATCATTTTCTCTGCTGAGCCAACATAGTCACTTCCTTTCATCCAAAAATAAACGCCTACAGTTGCGTGATTACTTATTGGATTTTTTTCTGCAACTTCGACAACATATCCTTTTTCATTAATTTTGGCGTAAGACCACTTTGGATGAGTAGATGGAAAAGTTAATATTCCACCATCAATTTTTTTATTCATAAATGAATAAATTATCTCTCTTGGATTCCATTCAATATACTGATCAGAATTAGCAATTATTAGTGGCTTTTCATTGTTTATAAATTCTTTTGCCAAAAGTGTCGTGCTAGCTGCTCCCTCTGTAATTCCGTCAGTTATAACTATATTGCAATCTGGTTTAATGAGTTTGAGCATTTTGTCAATATTGTATTTTTCAATATGCTCTTTAAGAACAATAAAAGTGTACTGACCATCAATATTCAAGTTTTCGACTACTAATTGAATCATTGGCTTTCCTCTTACTTCGATAAGAGGCTTTGGAAAAGCATATCCTTGTGATGAAAATCTAGAGCCTAATCCAGCCATGGGTATTAGTATGTTCAAGTCTTTATCAACGTAAGTGTTTAGGTTGCTGTCTATTTCTTGTGTATTCATATTTATTATTTTATCAATTAAATCATTGTTTACATCTTTTGGTGTATTAATAAAGACAGTATTGCAGCCACTCATTTTTGCTCCCAGCCTTCCTACAGGGGAGTCTTCAATAATTAGTGCTTGATCAGGAGTAATTGAGTATTTAATCAATGCTTTCCAATACATTTCCGGATGAGGTTTTGGATTTTCAACGTCCTCGTTTGAATATATATCATCAAATAAATTGAAAATCCCCAAATTAATAAGCACATTATCTACAGTTGATTTAATGCTATTTGAACAACATATAATTTTTATATTTTTACTTTTCAGTAATTTTAGATAACTTATCAAAGATTTATTAATTTCAATCTTTTTAAGTAAATCGCCAGTTATTTCTTGTTTTCTAATCCATATTTGTTGATGAAATTTAGGATTTAGACCTTTCTCTTCTGTTAATATATCTAATTTTTTATTTGTAGATAGGCCATCATATGATTTTAAATGTTCTTCTTTAGAAATTTCTAGGCTACTATCTACCTCCGATAAAGCTTGGTTGAGTGCATCAAAGTGAAACTCTTTTGATTCATATAGAACTCCATCTAAATCGAAAATTACAAGTTTTATCATATTTATAAAATTCTAGAGGTATTCTTATTGTTTTATACAATATATAATATTTTTATGTCACTGAAAAAGTTAATCTCACACAGGGGAAATTTATCTGGCCCTAATCTTTCTCAGGAAAATAAGGAATCAACAATTTTTCAAGCTCTAGATTCAGGATTTGATTGTGAGATAGACGTTTGGCTTGTCGACAATAAATTATTTCTTGGGCACGATAAACCTACCTATAAGACTTCACTTAAATTCTTATCTGAAGTTGAAAAGTTTATTTGGATACATTGTAAAAATTTTGATGCATTGAATTATTTTAATTCATTAAATAAATTTAATTATTTCTGGCATGAAGAGGATAAATTTACAATTACAAGTTACGGACACATATGGACCTATCCGGGAAATATTGTTGGTTCAAATAGTATCATTGTTGACAATAACAAAAAAATATCCGAATACAAATGTTATGGAGTGTGTTCAGACTACATAAGTTTTTACAAATAAAATGAATTTCTCGTTTGGTATTATTTCGAATGGTATGGAATACGACTACCTTAATAAATTGATACAAAGTATTAATGCACAAAAAATAAAAAATAGTGAAATCATTATTGTTGGAAGTGTTAAAAGCGATAAAATCATAGAAAAAAGAAATATTAAATTTATTGATTTTGATGAAAATATAAAATCAGGATGGATAACTAAGAAAAAAAACTTAATCACAAATTACAGTGAGTTTGAAAATATAGTGTACATGCATGATTATCTAGTGTTAGCTAGAGATTGGTATAGTGGGTTTTTGAAATTCGGAGACAAGTTTGATATTGCTATGAACAAAATGGTAAATCCAAATAATACAAGGTATAGGGATTGGACTTTATGGCCTCATAACGATAACCATATTGATCACATTATAGAAGATAACGCATGCCTGTTGCCGTACAATATTTCTGATTTGTCAAAGTATATGTACATTTCTGGAGCATACTGGGTTGCTAAAAAATATGTCATGGAAGAATTTCCTCTTAATGAAAATCTAGTTTGGGGTGAAGGCGAAGATGTAGAGTGGTCAAAAAGAGTCAGAGAAAAATACTATTTTAGTTTCAACAAATTTTCTAAAATTAAATTACAAAAACATAAAAACCCAGAATTTAAGAAAATAACAAAAAAACAACTAAGGAATATTTATAGAAGCTTCTAGAAAGAGCATATTCAAAATTTAAAAGTAAGGACTTTGTTAAATATATATGATTCAGGAATTTCCTCAAAAATTTTAATATTTTTTAAGTGCTCTGAATATTGACTTTGACTGAGATAACGGAAAGAAAATTGATTGAAGTTATTAACAATCATATATCCATAACTTGCATTACTTAAAATATTTTTTATTGCTGTTAATTGAAGTTGTTTTGGAAGTTCACTAAAAGCATAATTGCTTATAAATAAATCATACTTTTCATTACTATTGTAATTTTCAATTTCAGAAAATGAATACTTAAATTTAGGACTGTGATGTGAAAAAAACTTTTCAATTAATTTATTTACTTGAGGAAGATCAATTAAAGTATAATTTTTAATATTGTAAAATTTATCAAGGATGAGTGCTTGTCCGCCATAACCTGCTCCAATTTCTACTATGTTTTCGAATTGATTTTTTGGGAATTTTTTTACTAAATCTAAACTTACATTTATATATCTTAAAATAGTTGGACTGAGTTCACTGTCTTCAAATTGTAGCAACCTAGGATTTCCAACATTTTTTACTGTTTCGCAAAGACTAAAAATTTCTTTATGACTAAGTTCTTCTCTTAATTTTAAATAATATTCTTTGGCTAATTCATCATTAACGTGTTCAAGAATATCTCTATAGCGGGGATCACTTCTAAATGATTTGAAAACATCTTTATCTTTTATTGCCATCTCAACAAAATTTACATATTCATACTCAGAAGACGCAGAGTCCGAGCCACTTACATTCGTTAGAATCTCTCTTAAAAGCCTTTTAATATGATACTTTTTATACTGCATTAATTAGTAATTGCTTTATTAATTCTGGTGTAGTGTCTTCCTCCATCAAAACTATTATGGATTATTGTTTCAATTATTTGTTCCATGGTTTCTGTGTCAACATATTTTGATGGAATCGAGAAAAAATCTGAACAATTGTGTCTGATAGCAAACTCAGCCGTATAGCTATCAAAAACTACAGCAGCTATATGGTCTGATTTATTTGCTACAATATTCACTCCTTGGCCTGTTCTACAGAAAGATAGTGAATAAGATGCTCTTTTATTTTCAACAACTTTTATTGCTTCTTTTGCAAAGTCAGAGTAATCGCATGGTGAATCAGTTAAAGTTCCTACGTCAACATAGAGAATATTTTTTTTATCAAGAATTCTTTTCGTTTCTTCCTTTAATTTATAGCCGGAATGGTCTGAAGACAAAACAAAAGATTTTTCCTTAATAGATTTGATTATTCTTTGTTCATAAAATTGTAAATTTTCGGGGGTACCTAGAACATACATCTTTTCCGTAGATGTTGTGTTAATTTTTAAATTGTCTCTAATTAAGAGATTATAAATTGGTGCTATATAAAATTCACCCCTTACTAACATTTCATTTTCTATAGCTTCTCCAGCGTATTTTTTAAATATTTCCCCTGACTTAAAATAATAAAGACCCACATTTGCATGTTCTGATATAACTTCTTTTTCCGCTACAAGAGTTGCATCACCTTTTTCATTAATTTTTACATAACTGTGATCAGGACTATTAGCTTGAAACGTAAGTAAAAATCCATCACTATCTTTGTCAATACTCGCAGGATCGAATGTAGGTTGAAAGTATACATCAGGAGTATAAATCATTAGAGGATTGGACAAATTAATCCCTTCGAGTGCTTTATAACATGTTTCAAGTGCACCCCTTGTTAAGGTATCAATAGTTATAATTTTTATATCTTCGCCAAATTTTATCTTTAAAATATTATCAATATTGAAATTAAGAATGTGGTCTCTCCTAACAATAAAAATTAAATTGCAATCTTCAATATTGATCGAACTTATAGATAAATCGATAATTTGGTCTTCACCGGCATGTATCAAGGGTTTTGGCATAGAAAATCCAGCATCAATAAACCTTTGAGCTTTTCCAGCTATAGGAAGTAATAAGTTATATTTTTTCATATTAGAAGAATAGTATTATTTTTTTACTGTATAGGTTGCTGCAAGTAAAATCAAAAACTTAAACATATCCATATAAAAATAGACTTAAATTAATTTTCCCTTATTTATGTCACTAATATATGTTGAAGTTTTAATATGAATTCCTTCTACTGTTTCTGTAAGACGTTTGTAAATTTCATACTTATCATCTAGCTTATAAATTTCTGATTTATAAATTTCATAAATCAGAAAAGCAGCATATATGTCGCCAGCACCCAATACATTAACATGGCTCAAGAAATATTTTTTGTCTAGTGTAAAAGAGAAACTGTGTTCTAAGTATGTAATTTTACAACCACGTGAATTATGAAGGATAAATATTCCATTAAAATTTTCAACAGCTTCTCTAACAATTTCTTCGTCTTCATCAGAGCTTAAAAGAATATCAATGTTTTCCAAGTAAAATTTTGACAATTCTTTTCCTTTACATGTATCAGCAATATTAAAACCTTTGATTGAATTAACAAAACTAGCATCATCCAACTCGTTTATATAAAGTATGTGATTAACAATACTTTTCATTACTTTTGGTTCAAAAGTTCTTATGTTTAAAACAGCATCAGAATATCTTTTTGAATTAGATTTATCAATATAAATCACTGCTTCTCCATAGTGAATGGGTTCTAAATTTATCAATATATCAGGATATGTTTTTTTTATTGTCCTCCATACATTTGCAATACCCCCAAATTCATATTTTTTTTCATCATCAAAAATAGTATCAATTGTCATATGACCATATATTGATACATCAGGAATCATAGTTTAGAATATATCCCTATTGTCTTCTTTATATAGAGAATCAATAATATTGTCGTAATTATAAGGTTGAACCAAATTTTTATCTACTAAAGTTTCCAATAATGAAAAGACTATATTTTCTCCTCCGCTGTTGTTTAATACATAACAATTTTCCTTAACAATTTTTGGAGAATCTGAAGGACAAAAAGAATATTTTAATTTTTTCATTAAACCTATATCAAAAATATCATCTCCAACAAAACAAACTTCATCTTTAGAAATATTATAAGATTTTAAAAATTTACTTAGATACTCTGATTTATCAATATGTTCAGCTTTATTTCTATTTACAAAAGTTTTAATACCTCTTTTGTTTTCTATAAACTTATTAAAACTATCGCCAGTAAGTAAAACTACGTTAACTCCAATGACTTTAAATAACTTAATTGCTGTCCAGTCTTTATCACAAAATTTTTTTAAAACTACATTTCCGGAATTATCATAATATTTTCTTCCATCTGTTAAAACTCCATCAACATCTAATATTAAAAGTTTTATTTGATTCATAATAAAATTATATACTCCACTAATAATCTGTATGTTAAATTAATTAGAATAATGTTTTAAAACTAATTAAACTTTAATTATGTTAAAGCAAATTGCAGAAAAATATTTTGAAGATTTTTCAAATAAAGACATTCAAGGCTTGAGCAGCCTTTTAAATGAGGGCTGTATATTAATTGATTGGGATATCATAATTGAGGGACGTGACTTAATTCTAGAAAATAATAGCAAATTTTTTAGTGAAATTGAAACATTATCAGTTGATGTTATAACTATTAGTGAATTGGATGATAAAGTTTTGTGTGAAATAGTAATTAATATTGAAAATATTTCTCTTGAGGTAGTTGATGTTCTGTCTTTTGATGAAAATTTACTTATAAAAAAAATACATGCTTATAAATCTAGAGAAATATCTTAGGACTAAGTATATAAATATTAATTTTTATAAAATAATTCTAATCAAGGCAAGTTAATAAAAATTAATTTACCTTCATAAGTTCCTACAACTAAATCAGCAAAATTATTATTAAGAGATCTTATATTTGTAATAGTCTCCCTATTAGTGGAAGGAGGGGGAACTATTTTTACACTATTATCAGCAATACTATATAAGAATAATTCATTAGTTGTAATATCTACTGAAACTATATTTAGATTGTAAGAGTTGTTTTTTCCAAGAATTATATCTCCCCCAATTATTGCTGCCCTATAATCATTTTCAGTTGGATAGTGACTATAAAAAAAGCTTGGGCTAATTGCTTCTGATTTAAGTTTATTCATACTCTCTTCAGAATTTAAATTAGAACCGTCAAGATTGTATGTGATATCTATAGAGTAATTTTCAATACTGTCAATAGCTTCTGCTTTACTACCCCCTTCAAATATTGGCCAACCAAAGGATTTTGCATGATCACTTAGCTTTGAAATTGTCATTTCTTCATGAATGCTTAACCCTACGTCAAACACAACTAAATTTCCACTATACTCAAAAAACTGCCAAGGATTCCTTAAACCATACACAATTATGTTTGATAACTGTGTTCCTTTATTTCCTGAAAAAATAAGGGGAACATCTATCTCGACATTTTCTAATGCCAAAATTTTTCCTAGCTGACTTGTAGTATTTAAAGGCGTGGGGTTAATTCTAGAAAATGCATTTGCTTCTTGATTATCACCAACACTTAGTAAATATGTTTTGTAATACTTTGACCAAATTAAATTTCCACTTATATGAGTATAAGGTTTGTTCATTTGTTGAGAGAATATTTGGCTCACAAAAGTATGTTTTGCAATATCTTCTGTGTAACTATATTTATCGACTACCAACTCAAATTGTTTATTTACGTAAGAAATAGCAAACTCATTACCTTCATCATTTAAAGCTATTGATAGCAACCCTGCCTCTTGAATGTTTTCAATATCATTAATCCTAAATATTTCTCTTAAATTATTATCTGCATATTCAAATTCAAAAATAATACCGTCTTTTAGGACAACATATAGAAATTTTTCAGTTTTAAATGTATTTACAACTACAGATTCAAATTCGATTATTCTAAATATCTCATAAGAGTTTAAGCAGTCAACCTTGTGAAGACTACCGATAAAATCAATACAATTTTCTAGAGAATTAAAATGTAAGTCATCAGATATAGGAATATTTTTTTCATTTAGATAAAATCCAGGTTCAATAGCGTTTTCAGTTTTATCGATAATTAAATTTTCACTCTGTTCATTACTAGTTGAAGTGCTTTGGTCTGCTCCTGAACAAGAAATGATAAAAATTAATAAGAAAATTTTATTTTTCATAAATATATATTAGATAATTTAGAACATATACATAAATATTTTGTCCGATATTTAAAGAAATACTAAAAATTATTTATACAATTTTTTTAAAAATAAATTATATTCTCAATAATTTTTTTAATTTTTTTTTAAAATAAGTCTTTGTGAAATTCCAATATCTGTTGTACTCCGCAATTAAAGATTTAAAAGTGTGGTCCTCAGTTATAGTACTTTGAAAAGAAAATATCTGTTCTAAGTCTTCAAATCTATCTTCCATTGTTTTACCTCTCCAAAGAATTTCTTTAAAAATATACATTGGTATTGAAAAAAATTCATCTCTAAAAGATGAACTCCATTTTTGATATAAATAATCGAATTTTAAAAAATATTTAATATCATTCATCAAAAATATTTTTGAAAAATTACTAGCTAAATAGTGAGAATTAAATTTTAAATATTTTAACACCATATTTCTAGAACCATTTATTGACAATCTAAAAAGGCTTTGAGAGTTAATAAAATCTAAAAATTTTTTTCTAGAAGAGCAAATAACGAAATCTCCAAATGCATATGGAGAATTATTGTAAAACTCACTTACCAATACTTTTCTATCAAGTTCTTCTTCAATTTCAGTAATCCACTCCCAAAAAATAAAAGGTAAGAGCTGATCTGTTCTAATTTTAATAAAGTAATCAATATTTTTATTAGAACTTAACACACTTAAACCTTCATTAATAGTATGAAATTGTCTTTTTTGGTTAAGATAATCAAAACTATAATGATCTTTGCTTTTATGTTGAGATATAGAAAGATCTTCGATTTCAATATCTGTATCCCAACCTGAGAGGATTATGTTTTCTTCTGGTACAAATTTTTTTATTATTGATAAATTTTCTTTTATAGTTTTTACGGAATTAAAACCTTCTGGATTGTCATTTCTACCTCCACTACCAAAAGACATTATTGGTCCTTGAATTATGACTCCAAAATTTTTTTTCATTACTAAAAATTTATTCTATTTATATTTACCAATTTTTTTGTTACTTGGTGGCCAGAGGCAGAATCGAACTGCCGACCCCTTGTTTTTCAGACAAGTGCTCTACCGACTGAGCTATCTGGCCTTATAGCGGGGACGACGGGATTCGA
>MDSV01161442.1_pt1 | contig 25098 bp, 23 predicted proteins | sample 810851 | NCBI WGS metagenome assembly MDSV01 (sample SAMN05326640, study PRJNA326480) | marine metagenome | isolation source: seawater | place: Atlantic Ocean: North East | collected 2012
ACTTCAGAATTTCTGAGATCATCTTCAGAACTATGTGTGATTGATATCTTAACTACTCCCTAGTCATATTTCTTATTCTAAAAATTAAAAAAATCAAATCCAACCCGCCAACTCTTTTTCGATAATTTCTATGAAAGCCTCAATATGATCATCTCGGTCATTAAGGCAGGGTATATACAAGAAACTACTTCCTCCAGCCTCAGAAAAACTTTCTGCTATTTCTTGATTGATTTCTTCTAATGTCTCTACACAATCCGATGAAAAAGCAGGAGCCACAACAGCTATGTTCTTTTTACCAGTTCTTGCCAACTCAGCCACATAATCGACTGTTGATGGCCCCACCCATTTTTCAGGTCCAAATTTTGACTGAAATGTAGTTGTGCAATATTTTTTTCCCCAATTTAATTCGTTTGCAAGCAACCGAGTCGTCTTCTGACAATGGCAGTGGTATGGATCTCCTGCTAGCAGATAGCGTTCTGGGACACCATGATAAGACACTACTAGATGTTCTGGTTTAGGTTTTGCTTCTGCATAAGCTTCCTTGATAGAATTAGCTAAAGCTTTTATATATGTAGGATTATCGAAATAGGCTGGGACTGTTCTGAAAGCTGGTTGCCAGTTCATTTTCATTAGCACCCTAAAGGCTTGATCATTGGCTGTTGCGCTAGTAGGCCCCGCATACTGAGGATATAAAGGGAAGAACAATATTTTTTCACATCCTTGCGATTGCAACCTCTTTATTGCGCTTTCAGTAGATGGATTCCCGTATCTCATGCAAAAGTCCATAACAATCTTTTCATTATACTTACTTTTTTGGAAATGCAGACTTAACTTTCTAAACTGACTCCTAGTTGTGGTCAATAAAGGACTCTCATTGTCTTTTTCATTCCAAATACTCTTGTATGCTTCACCCGAAGAAAATGGTCTCTTTGAAAGAATAATAAGTTGTAATAAAGGTTGCCAAAGCCACCTTGGATAATCAATCACTCGTTTGTCCGACAAAAATTCGCTAAGATACCGTCTCATAGACCAATAATCAGTATTGTCAGGCGTTCCAAGGTTGGCAATCAGGACACCTATTTTTGCCACAGCTATTGGAGGGTGGTCCTGGCTAGCAAATGCTAATCTACCTTGACCTGGTTTGTCTAATTTCAACGCTTTGATCCTAAATAGGTTATTAAAAAATTAAACTCTAAATCCTTAATTGTAATTAAGCTACAAAAGTAATATTTCAACAAATTTTTGTTAAAGTACTCAGATTTTCACTCCTGCATACTCCCAGGTTTAGAACTCCAGCCAGTCAGACAAACTACATCAAAAGTTGCTTGATATTTATTATTTTTTTTCAATGTCTTATAGTTTTCTCTATAGTATTCCATCGCATATGATAAAACTCTTTTTGGCAGAGGTCGTCTACTTCTTTCTATCATGGCATTTGTCTCTCCCATACCCCTAATATCAGATAAAAGGTTCATGGGATCGCTGTAATCAACCGTATAATTTAGTTTGTCGGAAACACAATGGTCAAAGCCAGCTCGCCGAAGCAATTTGCCAAAAGTAGGGATGTCTATTTTCGGGTTCACACGACGTGAAACCTCACCAAGAACTTTAAGTTCTGCATATTCAAAAGCCTTTTTCAGTTCATAAAGGCTGTTCTCACCGAAGGCATAAGCAAACAATATTCCTTGCCTTGTCAAACCTAGTCGCATTTGTACTAATCTTGCAATAGGATCATTAACTAGATGCAAATATAAAGCACTAATAATCAAATCTCTTGATTTTGGTTTAATTGGTAAAATATTTGTATCCTCACAAAAATTATAAGTGTTATAGGGTAACCTATCTCCCCAGTATCTGGCAAAAGGCCCAATTATTTCAATACTTAAGAATTCTTGTTTTTGTTCATTTATCCTGTTCTTAAGATCTGCAATGACCTGATCATGCAAAAAAGAAACAAAACCTTGGGCTTTTGCTCTTTCTTGCCTACATTTAATCAGTTCTTCATCAAAAATATTTGATTGGTTTTGCATGGAAGTACCAACTACAATTGTAATAACTCTTATTAATTAATAACACTTCGGGGCAAAGAACTAAAATGAAATCACCTATCAAGGTAGCAATAATACAACTTTCTTCCAACGATAAAACAGAAGAAAATTATGAAAAAATCAAAACTTCTCTTCACGAATCTTATGAAAAAGGAGCAAAATTCATCTTAACTCCAGAAGTATCCAATTTCATGTCCAATGATATAGAACTTAGAAGCAGAGTTTTGAAAATTGAAGAAAAGGATCCTATTTTAAGGCTTGTCAAAAATTTTGCCTTAAAAAATCATGTTTGGATTCTAATTGGTTCACTAGCAGTTAAATTTGATGAAACAACTAATGATAATTATGCAAATAGATCTTTATTGATTGACCCAAAAGGGAAGGTTGTTGCTAGATACGACAAGATTCATATGTTCGACATCAAAATCAATAGAAAGGTTCACTTTAAAGAGTCACACTATTTCGTACCCGGGAAAAAGGCCCTTTTAGTTGAAACTTGCTTCGCAAAAATAGGGATGACAATTTGTTATGATCTACGATTTCCACATTTATTTAATCAATTAGCCAAAGCAGGTGCCAGCTTGATATGCGTGCCTTCCGCCTTCACAATCCCAACAGGGCGATGTCATTGGGAAACTTTACTTCGGGCTAGGGCTCTAGAAAACAATGTTTATATTCTAGCACCTGCGCAATGTGGCCAAAATGGACCAAGTAGGAATACTTGGGGTCACTCCTTGGTAATTGATCCCACTGGCAAGATAATATCTGATTCAGGTAAGGAACCTGGGATAAGTGTTGTTGAACTCACAGTCTGATTATCCCTTGCAAAACATTCGAGATCTTATAGCTTGGAGCTTGTGACCACTTTCTTGTTTAGTTATAGTTCTCAATGAAAAAAAATCCACCTAATCTCTCGCCTTTAATATTGTTTTCCGAAATCGCTACGATAGATCAGCTTATCAGAGCCCAAATCTCTAAATCTTTACCCCATGGCATGGCAATCTCCCATCTTTCAGTTTTAAACCACCTTTCTTCTATGACAAATGAAAAAACACCAGTACAACTGGCCAATAGCTTCCACGTAACCAAAGGTGCTATGACAAATACTCTTTCCAGACTAGAAAAATCTGGCTACATCCATATTAGGCCAGATTCAAACGATGCTCGTCGAAAACTAGTAACGATAAGTAAATCTGGGCTAGCTGCACAGCAAACTGCTATAATTTCCATTACACCAGTTATAACCAAAGCAATTAATAAATTAGGGAAAGTAAAAGCTGATTCCATTTTACGCATCATACGAGAGCTCAGGCACATACTTAGCAATTGAATTAGGATGAAAAAAACAAGAGTTCTAATTATTGGAAGTGCCCCTGATGCTATTGTAGCAAAAGAATGGTCTGATCCTCCATTTGATTATATTGTTGCAATCAATAATGCATGGAGAATTCGATCAGATTGGAGTAACTGTATTTTCCCTGAAGATTTTCCCCTCAGAAAACAACCTCAGGTTTCCAAAAATCAGACCCTAAATTCAGCAAAAGACTATGTGACCGCTCAAAATCACTTTGGTGGTTTTGTTTTTGCGGGGGGAACTATGGCTTTCACAGCGGGCTATTGGGTACTATATCAATTCAAACCGAGTTTGATTGGCTATATAGGATGTGACATGATTTATAACGGATCTAAGACACATTTTTATGGAAATGGAAAAGCTGATCCACTACGAGATGACAAAACTTTAAAGAATCTTAAAGCAAAATCTGCCCGTCTAGAAGCCATAGCTCTTAAGCAAGGTTGTTCAATAGTAAATTTTTCAATGCTTCCATCAAGTAACTTGGTATTCCCTAGACAGAAAATAACTGAGCTATATGAAGACAAAAAACCACCGCACCGCAAAATTAGAGAGGATAGAATCCAAAAAGCCTTACGCAAAGAAAGTGCTTTAGGTTATTTCGTGGAAGATGGTAGGTATTGGAAACAAATGGCTCTATTTGACTCTGGTGAAATTGAGAAATTGGATAAAATTTGGCTTTCAACAGTTTTATCAGAATGGAGCGAATCCTAGTTCTTTACAGAAGTTGTCACGTAGTTTACTGAAAAGTCTTTAGAAGAAATTTTCCAATCCCATTGGGAAAAACTGAATACAAAACCCTTAGTATCAATCAATTCTAAATTATTTTCTTCAAGAAATAATCCTAATTCTTCAGGTGTTATAAATTTTTGCCATTCATGAGTATGCTTTGGTAACCATCTCATAACATATTCAGCTCCTATAATTGCCCAAAGATAACTTTTTGAATTTCTATTAATTGTTGAGCAAGTCATCAAACCTCCTGACTTGAGTAATTCTGAACAGGTCTTTAGGTACCGTTGAGGGTGAGGTACGTGCTCAACAACTTCCATATTTAATATCACATCAAAACGTTCATTTTTTTTCAAAAGATCCTCTGCGGTTGAAATTCTATAATCAATATCTAACCCAATCTGTTTAGAATGAATTTCAGCAACTTTGATGTTCTTACTCACAGGATCTACCCCAACTACAGTTGCTCCTAAACGTGCCATAGGTTCTGAGAGCAGACCTCCGCCACAACCAATATCTAATATTCTTAGTCCACTAAATGGGTACAGTTTATCTACTTTGCACCGGAAATGGCTCTTTATTTGATCAGTTATATATCCTAGACGACACGGGTTTAACATATGGAGAGGTTTGAATTTGCCTTCTGGGTTCCACCATTCCTCAGCCATTGATTCAAATTTTAATAATTCTTCTTTGTCTACTTCATCTAGATTTTTCATGTTGGTTACCTTACTGTTTATAGTAATATAAATTTAAGCACTAGGATATTTTCATCAACCATGACTTTAAGTAAAAATTCTGATCGAGATAACCTCTCGTGTGAACTCTTTCCCCAAATCCAGCCATTTTCCACAAACTTCTTGTCAACAAAAGATGGCCACAGAATTTATTATGAACAATGTGGGAACCCATCAGGTGTTCCAGTCATAGTTTTTCACGGTGGGCCAGGGGCTGGTTGCAATCCAAATATGCGCAGATACTTTGACCCAAATCATTATCGCATTATACTATTTGATCAAAGAGGTTGTGGAAAATCTAAGCCCCATGCGTCAATCATAAACAATACTACTTGGCATTTATTAGATGATATTGAAAGTATTAGAAAGAACCTGAAGATAAAAAGGTTTTTTATTTTTGGTGGAAGTTGGGGTTCAGCTTTGGCTTTAATTTATTCTCAAAAATTTCCCAATAATGTTCTAGGTCTGGTCTTACGTGGTTTGTTTACTATGACCCAGAGTGAGCTTGATTGGTTTTATTCAGAAGGAGGAGCAAGCCTTTTTTGGCCAGAAAAATGGAAAGATTTTACCGATATCATCCCACCCAATGAAAGAAATAATTTGATCGAAGCATACCGTAAAAGATTATTTGATAAATCCAAAGAAGTCAGAGAGAAATTTGCTATCTCTTGGACTATTTGGGAAAATTCGTTGGCCACTATTCGAAGTCCAGAAGTTCCGTCGAATCCACCAGCCACCTACGCATTAGCTTTTTCTAGGATAGAAAATCATTATTTCGTAAATAAAGGATTCTTAGGAGAAGATGAACAAATCCTTACGAATATGCATAAGCTAGAAAATATACCAGGGACAATTATACAAGGAAGGTATGACATGGTATGCCCCCCAGTGACAGCATTTCGAATTCATAAGGCCTGGCAAAAATCAAAACTAATCCTCAAAAATTTTGCGGGACATGCTATGACAGAGCCAGATATAACAAGAGCTCTTTTGAAAGCGACTGAGGAATTCAAGGATTATATTTGAGCAGCAAGCCGGCAACCCTGATCAATTGCTCTCTTTGCATCTAATTCCTTAGCAATATCAGCACCCCCGATAATTTGAAAATCAGTCTTGGAATCTGAAAGAGAGTTGGCAAGTTTTTTTTCTGGCTCTTGCCCAGCACAAATAATTATTGTGTCAACTTTCAAAGTCTTAAGGTCCTCTTTTGCATCTCCAAAGCTAACAACGAGCCCTTCTGAACTAATTTTTTCATAATTCACACCTGAAATCATTTGAACCCCTTTCTTAGCGAGAGATTTCCGATGTATCCATCCTGTAGTTTTACCCAATTTTTTACCTATTCGTTCGTTTTTTCGTTGCAATAAATAAATCTCTCTATCAGTGGGATATTGCTCATGATCTCTACTTTGAGATAAACCACCTCGCTCTAATTCAGGATCTACTACACCCCAATCCTTTAACCACTTCTGCAAATCCAAGGTGGCGCTTGTCCCACTATTAGATATAAATTCTGCAATATCAAAACCGATTCCACCTGCTCCAATAATTGCTACTTTCTTTCCAATATTGGCTTGCTTCTCAAATACTTCCTGATAACCAATTATATTCTTGGCTGAACTCTGACCCGGTATATCCGTTTTCCTTGGAATGACCCCCGTAGCCAAAATAATATGATCAAAGCCTAGTAAATCGTTCTTTTTAGCTTTGAAGTCAGTCTTCAGTTGTATATCAAGACGTGCGATTTCATTCTCATAAAAATCAATTAAGCCAATAAATTCTTCTTTACCCGGGATCAGCTTAGCAAAATTTAACTGTCCGCCTATTTGGAATCTCTCTTCATATAGGGTCACTTTATGCCCCCTTTGGGCAGCAGTTATTGAAAATGATAGTCCTGCTGGTCCAGCACCAACTACTGCAATTTTTTTTGATTTTTTAACTTTTTTATAAACCAAACTAGTTTCATGACATGCTCGTGGGTTAACCAAACAACTTGTAAGTTTCATAGAAAAAGTATGGTCTAAACATGCTTGATTACATGCTATACAGGGCACGATTTCCTTTGTCCTCCCTTGTTTTGCCTTTTTCACAAACTCCGGGTCAGCTAAAAATGGCCTTGCTAACGAAACTAAATCCGCACATTTATCTTCCAAAACAGCTTCCGCTATTATAGGAGAATTTATCCTGTTAGATGCAATTATAGGTATTGAAACCTCACCATATAATTTTTTTGTCACCCATGAGAAAGCACTCCTGGGAACCGAAGTGGCAATCGTAGGGATTCTAGCCTCATGCCATCCTATTCCTGAATTTATAATGTTTACCCCAGCGTTTTCCAATTTCTTTCCTAAACATATTACTTCTTCCCAGGAAGATCCTTCTGGAATCAAATCAATTAATGAAAGTCTATAAATTATCAGAAATTTATCTCCGACACCTTTTCTAATTCGCTTTACTACCTCTAGTGGAAACCTCATTCTATTTTCATAACTTCCTCCCCAACGGTCCACCCTTTTATTAGTGTGGCAGACCAAGAACTGGTTTATTAAATAACCTTCAGATCCCATTATTTCCACGCCATCGTAACCTGCGCATTGAGCTAAGTAAGCTGAGCGAGATATGTCAGAAATTTGTTTTTCTATACCTTCTTCATCTAACTCCGACGGAGAAAAGGGAGATATAGGAGCTTTTACAGCACTAGGGGCGACGGCCTTATCTGAATAAGCATATCTACCCGCATGTAATATCTGCATCGCCATTTTAGACCCAGCATCGTGAACAGCTTCGGTTACCATTTTATGATTTTTAACATCCTTTTCATTAACCATCATAGCAGCACCCGGCAGTACTGAACCCTCAAGATTAGGACCTATCCCCCCAGTAATTATTAATCCAACCTCACCAAGTGCCCGAGATTTATAAAACTCCACTATTCGATTCCAATCACCAACCTCTTCCAAACCGGTGTGCATTGATCCCATTATGACCCTATTTTTTAAAGTCAAAAAACCCAAATCAAGTGGTCTAAAAAGGTTTGGAAACTGATTCATACTATTTGCGCCTGCTTTAAACTCATTTAATATTAATATGATTTTTCGGTATCATTTTTTGAAATCTTAATAGACTGTGTAATAGACTTGAGCTTTTTTGCCAATTCAATTTGTGCTGAATTATTGCTAGCTTTTTGAGAAAATCCATAAGATGTAAATATGATTAAAATATTTTCACGCAAGGCCAAAGCTTTCCAAAACTTTTTCCCTGTATTCAAACCTGTTTGATGAGAGGTTTCTTCTAATGATAGAAAAAGGACCTCCTTTTTCACAAAAGAGTTTCTTATTTTAGTTCCCCTCTCATTTAAAACAGATTGTAAAATCTTTGTTCCCCCTGCCTGTTTAACCAAATTCGATACGTTGGGGAAAAGTTCCAACCCTGGTTCATAAAGTATATTCACAGAAATAATCGAAGACACTGGTCTTCGTTTTAAGTTTTTGAAAGATGCACTGTCGATACAATCTGTAAGAAAAAATTGTATACTTTTTTTGGTTAAATTCTGAGAACCCTGGTTTATGCAGTAACCTTCTGGCGAACCCACAAAAACATTGTAATCACCTATTTTATAATTTGCAGACTTTGTTATATCCGTCGCCTGATTAGTTGCGCATGAAAAGAGAAAAAAAAAGCAAACTAATGCCTTGCAAATTAAAAACTTTGAATTTGTATATCTTATTTGTTTCCGCATTCTAGGTATAACCTTTTTCATTCTGTAGTTCTAAGCAATCATAATTTTTGACTACAATGAAACATAATTAAAGCTTCACAAAGAAAATCACAAGGATGTAAAATCGTTGCAAAAAACTCTGGCAAGCACTATGTATCGATTAACCTATTAGGAAGAAAAAAAATGAATTGGATATCTAATTACGTCCGTCCCAAAATAAATGCTATTTTTTCCAAAAAAGATACACCAGAAAATCTTTGGACCAAGTGCCCTGCCTGTGGCATGATGCTCTTCCACAGAGAAGTCAAAGATTCTCTTCATGTCTGCAATGGATGTGGGCATCATATGCAAATTTCTTCGACTGAACGTCTTTTATCCCTCTTTGACGGCGGAATATACTCTCCTATTGAAACTGAGGATGTTTTGGAAGATCCGCTACAATTTAAAGATACAAAAAAATATTCTGAAAGAATTAAGGAAACTAGAAAAATTACTGGGGAAAAAGATGCCATGGTAATTTCTATGGGTGATATTGGAAAACTAAAGGTAACAGTAGCTGTTCAAAATTTTAATTTCATGGGTGGCTCCATGGGCATGGCTGTTGGGAATAGTATTATAGCTGGAGTTAATAATTCCGTGAAACATAAGACCCCATTTGTACTTTTTTCAGCCGCTGGGGGAGCTCGAATGCAAGAAAGTATTTTGTCCCTAATGCAAATGCCAAGATCGATTGTAGCAATTCAATCCCTTAGAGAGGAAAAGTTACCTTACGTAGTTGTTTTGACTAATCCAACTACTGGCGGCGTAACAGCATCATATGCCATGTTAGGAGATGTAACCTTAGCGGAACCCAATGCCTTAATTTGTTTCGCAGGACCTAGAGTAATTGAACAAACGATCAGAGAAAAATTGCCTGAGGGGTTTCAGAAATCAGAATATCTTTTAGAACATGGGATGATTGATCAAGTCATACCTAGAGATAAAATTAAGGACGAATTGATAATTCTTCTCCATATACTCATGAAAAAACCCCGTGCTATTCGTGGTAATATTAAAAAAACTGAAGAAGAAAAGTCTTCTGCGCTGAAATAATAATCTTTAACAAAACTGGAAAATACCAAGCTGACAATCAAAAAAGAGCTCCCCTATGAAGAGAAAATAAAAGAACTCTTCAAGCCATTTCCAAAGAGATTAGGTCTAAATACACTAAGAATTTCTAGGCTTCTCTCTAAATTAGGTAATCCGCAGAATTCAATTCCGCCAGCTATACATGTAGCAGGGACAAATGGTAAGGGATCGACCATTGCTTTTATTCAAGCCGGTTTAGAAGCAAAGGGGCATAAAGTTCATGTTTTTTCATCTCCTCATTTGATAGATATCAGGGAAAGAATAAAAATCGCTGGGAAAAAAATAACTCCTGAATATTTTGATACTTTACTGTCAGCGTGTATAGAATTAAATGAAAACAAAAACCTTAGCTTTTTTGAATTACTAACAGCCGTTGCTTTTCTAGCCTTTTCACAAAATAAAGCAGACTGGACAATCTTGGAAGTAGGTCTTGGAGGAAGATTAGACTCCACAAATGTTATTGAAAAATCTGAGCTAACCATCATTACCCCGATTTCAATGGACCATGAAGAATTCTTGGGTAATACCTTGAGAAAAATCACTCTGGAAAAGGCTGGCATTCTAAAACCTAGATCAAAAGTCATCCTAGCTAAACAAGAGAAAATGGCCCTGAAAGCTCTGAAAGAAAGAGCAAAGATTTTAGATTGCACTACAATTACTCAAAATGAAGATTTTAAAGTTGAAGTGATGGAATCATCTCTTCTATTTTCTGAATCAAAAAAAACCATTTTCCTACCCAAACCAAGACTTGAAGGTTCTCATCAAGTAGAAAATGCTGGTGTGGCCATTGCAGCCTTACGTGAGCTTGGTTGTTCTGCAAAGTATTTAGGTGATGCTATGCAAAAAGTTTGTTGGCCTGGTAGGTTACAAAAAATATGGCAGGGTGATTTGAGCCCTTCTACTTTAGGATTCGAAGCAGAGTTGTTTATAGATGGAGGTCACAATCCTTCAGCAGGCAATGCTATCGCAAATTGGATACAGAAACTAAACCCAAGCACCTTTTTTTTAATATTAGGAATGATGAAGAACAAAGACCTTGAGGGTTTCTTGAAACCCTTAAGATCTAGCATCCATAAACTAATAGCAGTAAAAATTCCTGAAGAAATTAATGCACAAGAAACAGAAACCATTGTACAGACTTCCAATAAACTGCAGATCCCAAGTAAAAGTGCTATTAGCATAGAGATGGCCTTACATGATATTAAAAGCGAACACTCTATTCTACCAAAAAGGATATTGATCACTGGATCTCTTTACCTAGTGGGGAAATACCTTAAACAAAATTCATCCTGATCAGAAAAAAATTTTTGATTTTTTTTACTTATTCTCTTCAATCCATGATTTTAGGGCTTCCTTTGGAGAAGCTCCCATTTTTGACGCTACCATCTCACCATTCTTGAATAAAAAAAGAGCTGGGATACCACGGACACCGAACTTACTTGGTGATACTGGGTTTTCATCGACGTTGACCTTTGCAATGGTAATCTGTCCTTCATATTCTGAGGCAAGCTCTTCAAGTGCAGGTGCAATTTGTTTACAGGGTCCGCACCATTCTGCCCAGAAATCAACAACAACAGGGATGGATGATCCCATAACTTCTGCTTCAAAACTATCGTCTGTTACTTGTGTGACTCCCATATCATCTTCCTTACTCTTTTATTATTAAATCTTCAACTAAAATTTAAGATCCTTATACTCATTTTCAATCTCATCAATTAGGTCTTTTGTTTTGCACAAAAAGTCATATTCGAAACAATCACATTTAGTGGATTCTTTATGCAAGTTGCATTCTTTTGTAGGTAGCTTCGAAAGGCCACACATTGGAACTTCGTTTTTCCAATAAATTTTACCTTCCTCCTCTATTTCATTACCCATTTTCTCAATTTGCATATGTGCCCTGTTCGAATTATTCCAGGGAGACCTAACCGTATCCGTATCGGGATAGAATATCCGGTCAGCTAATTTTTTCCTTATTTTAGCTTTCAATTCTTCACTCAAAATTTCTGGTTTCTCTTCATAAACAATTAGCCTAGCAAATTCACTATAAATTTTATACCTCTGTAAGGTGTTATAATCATTAGTCTGTAGATTTTGAAAATGATCTGCAATTTCCAACTTTCCTTTCCAATCACTGGAATGAAATTTAGTCATAAGGGCTTTTTCTTGAGCACCCGCAAAACCAAAGTTCCAAATACATTCTTCTGGCTCTTTATCTGACTGATCCTGAACTTCATCTTTTACATCTTCAGATATTAGCCTCTTCAACTGGGAACTAAGCTGAATGTTTTCTTTAAGAATTTTTGCTCTTCTACTTAATTCTTCTATTCCAATATTTTCATATCCAACAATTGAGCAAACAAATTCAGGTTCAGGTGGCATGAGAATTGGACTTTTATTTATCACAATTGACCTAATAATTTTTGGCTTTGCTTCAGATATTATTTTTTTTAGCTCTTGATATTCCAATCCAATAAATTGGCTGGGATCATTCCTTAAATCAAAGACCTTCATGCCACCTTTAGGGCCTTCACAAATTGAAGCCACCACATAAGTCCTCAATGTCCCAAAATAAAATTCACTTGAAAGTAAAAATTCTTCATCATTAATAAATTTAAGGACATCCTTCTTATGCATAGTTTTCAGAGCAGAATCCCATAATATAGGTGCCCCATTTTTTATTATTCTTGCTATTTCTATAGTAGCTTTTACATCTTCAAGAGCATCATGAAACATAAAGTCTTCTCCCATCACAGCATTTGCAGGAGCTAACTCATCTAACTTATAAACCTCTTTTCCTTTTTCATTAAATGTCGTTTTTAAAGTTCCAGGATAAAAAATGTTTACCGCCCTAGCCAAATTAATTATGTCACCTCTCTTTCCCGGTACACCAAAATTATACTTGGTGGTCAAGAGAGGGTCGAATAAATTCTTGTAGAGCGCTCTTCTTAGAAATTCTTCATCAAAATTTATCGAGTTATACCCAATAAAAGCAATGGGGTCATAATTGTTTTTCCAATCGCTGAATTTTTCCCACATCAATTTCACGAAAGAATAATGCGAAAGGTGCTTTTCTGGGGCCCATTTCCCAGGTATCTTGTAAGTAACCATCAATGCTCCAGGCTCAGGTACGGTCCCAGGCTTCAAAATGCATTCTTTTTCAAAAGTATCAATTTCCTCAAAATTTTCATTGGTAAGTATGGCTCCAACTTGAATTATTTGATCCCAAGTAGAATTTCTACCCGTCGTTTCAAAATCATAAAAAATGAAATTCAAACTTTTGCCTTTCTATTAAAAATATTCTGAAAGATATTCCCAGTTAGGGCCTAAAAAAACAATAGACAAATTTCTTTCATTTTCCTTATTTTTGCTAAAAGAAAACTCTATTTCAAAATATCTTGCAGGCAATCTGTTGGCTAATCTCTCGGGCCATTCAATTAAAGTCACTGAACTTTCATAAAGATTCTCCAAACCTAGCTCCTCTAATTCACTTGAGAAAGAAAGTCTATACAGGTCGACATGACAAATTGGAGGGACAATCGTATCATAAATTTGTATCAAGCTAAAAGACGGAGAAGGTACTTCATCACAACGGTTTTGAGATTTTAAAATCTCAAGAATAAAATTTCGGGCAAAATAGGTCTTACCAGAACCCACTGGACCCCTCAAAAAAACAATATCCCCTTTCCGAAGTTTCCCCGACAATTTACAAGCCAGTTCAAAAACATTTTTGGGACTTTGATTTTCAAGGAAATATGTTTCTCTTTTCTTAGACATTCGGATTTTCAATCAAATATACAATATTTATTTTATACTTTTTAATCATTTTGGAAAAATTAGGTTTTTTCTTCCAGATCACTCCTATCAAATTGAATCGTGACAACAGCACCTGTACCAGAACTTTCTTTATTAAGAACAATTTCTTTTCTACCTTTATTATGGCTACTATTCCCACCCTTATTTTTGAATGAGACAATACCACCTAAGTGTTCAAGCAACGTTTTTGCTATGAACAAACCTAATCCCATACCTTCGTAATGGGGCCTACTGATATCAAAATATTCTTCTTCAATTCCTTCAATCAAAAATGGTTCACCTATTCTATCCAAAAGATGCGCTGGAAACCCGTCTCCATCATCTGAAATTTGAAAAATGATTGTTTTACTATCATATTTAACATCTAGGAACACAGTCCTAGTAGAAAAATGTATAGCGTTTTGAATGATATTTCTAAGTCCATATATCAACTCTGGTTTTCTATTAATTAAGGGTTGGTAATCTTTGTTAAAATTTTCCAGATCCTGGCCAGTGTTACCATTTAGTGAAAAAAAGACTCTATTATTTTCTACCAGATATGGTTCAGCAGCTTCTTGCAAAACAATCATAATTGGCATGTTTCTCAAAAATATGTCTTCCTTACCGCGCCTACCAATATTGCTTAAGATTTCTTTACATCTATCTACTTGCATACTGATCAAATTTAAATCTTGATTAAGCTCCTTCATATTAGAAAAACCATGCTGAAGTTCTGTGGAAGCTAATTTAATTGTCGCTAGTGGGGTGCCTAACTCATGCGCTGCTGCAGCTACTATCCCACCTAAGGAGGTTAATCTATATTCTCTTTCTAAAGCCATTTGCATTGCCTGAAGAGCCTTTGACATCGAAAAAGTTTCTGTGGCAACTCTTCTAGAGTAAACAGCTATGAATAGTATAGCTATCGAAAGAGCCAGCCAATTGCCAATCAAAAGTAAATAAGGAGGTTCTAATACTTCTCCAAATTGATTTCTAAGGGGAATATAAAATTCTGAAAGGATAGTAATAAGAGCACCGGCAGAAATTCCAAGCAAAATGGTGAATCTTAAATTTAGGACTGTGGCAGATATTATTACGGGGGCTAGTATCAAAACAGAAAATGGGTTGGTCAACCCACCAGTAAAAAACAACATGGATCCCAACTGCAGGAGATCGTATAAAAGTAAGAGCATATTTTGATACTCAGACAACCGTTTTGTTTTAGGAAAATAAATGGTGCTAATTATATTAAGTAGTGAGGACAACAGAATTAATCCGAGACATGCCATTAGATTAAAATCCAAGTGCAAAATATAATATCCAACTAAAAGAGCCAAAAGCTGACCAAATACTGCTAACCACCTCAAGTAGGTTAGTGTTAATAATCTTATCCAATCACCCCTGGCAGATTTGGTAAAAGATCTTACAATTTTTTTATTCATTACCTAGTCCAATCAAAAAAAAGCTTTATAAAGAAACCTAAATCAATAAACTCGTCAGTTCTCCGATTCCAAAATAATCTAACCCTCAAATACTTAAAAAAGGTTTTAAAAAAAAATGATGGGAAGGCATAATAATTCTAAATTTGTAGCTGTTAGCTTGTCCTTGCTTTTATGTGCAAGTCTAACCATTTTTTTAGTTTCTAAAAGGGAATCAGTAATAAATGAACTAACCGAATGCAACCTAAATTCAAATGCAAGCACTTTCAAATCTTTCCAAGGAGACTTCTACCTGATTGATGAAGAAGGGTTAAAAGTTTCTAGTCATTCTATTCTTGATAGCCCAAGTCTTTTATATTTTGGTTATACCTACTGCCCGGATATTTGTCCTTTTGATTTGATGAGAAATTCTGAAGTAGTCGAGCTACTAGACCAAGAGAATATAAAAATAAAACCCCTTTTTATTTCAGTCGATCCAGCAAGAGATTCCCCTACTAGATTAAAGGATTTTACATCTTTTCACCACCCAAATATGATTGGATTTACTGGATCAGAAGAGCAAATAGATTCAGTAAAAAATATCTACAAGGTATATTCAGAAATTCCTGATGATTCATCAAAAGACTATACCGTAAATCATAGTACCTTTTCATATTTCATTTTGCCCCAAGATGGCGTGCAGACCTACTTCACAAGAAAAGAAAATTCCCAAAAAATAGCCGATACCATAAAATGTATTATTGAAAATAAAGGCGCTAGCAGCAAAATTTCATAAGAAGATTTTGCTTCAACTTGAAAATATCACATTTGACCATATATCGATTTACATGGAACTAGTTGAGAAAATTGATCTCGGGGTTGATCCCACTTTATTAATTTTAGATGATGATGAACCTTTCACTAGAACTCTCAGTAGAGCTATGGAAAGAAGAGGTTTTACTGTAAATACTCTGTTGAGTGTTCAAGCAGGTCTCAGTCATGTTGAAAAAAACCCCCCTGCTTACGCTATTATCGATCTTAGATTAGGTGATGGAAACGGGCTGGATGTAGTTGAGAAAATTCGGAAAAACCGCCCTGATTCTTCTATAGTTGTTTTAACTGGTTATGGAGCGATCGCCACAGCAGTCGCAGCCATAAAGATTGGTGCGGTTGATTATCTGGCAAAGCCAGCTGATGCAAAAGACATCACAGCAGCCCTTCTTTCGACGAACAGATCAAAACCTCCACCTCCAGAAAATCCTATGTCTGCTGACAGGGTAAGGTGGGAACACATTCAAAGAGTTTTTGAACTTTGTGACAGAAATGTTTCGGAAACGGCTAGACGGTTAAGCATGCACAGAAGAACACTTCAAAGAATATTAGCTAAGCGAAGTCCTCGATAATAGTTGCAGTCAAATATCTTGCCCCTGTAATAATTTTGGTATATCTCCCACAAAACCAGAAGCTTCTTTCATCAAATAGCTCTTTAGAATAGGAGATTTACTGATAAAATCAAACGATATTCCCCGTGCAATTTGTAACAGAAAATTATCATTGGAAAAAACCTTATTTGCCATATCTGTGAAAAGAGCCATAGTAAAAATATCAAAGTTTCTCCACTTAGAGTATCGTCTTAAAACATTTACTGCACCAATGTCCTCTCCATTCCTTCTAGCCAAAATTAATATTTCAGATAAGCAGGCAACATCCCTAATTCCTAGATTCAGACCTTGCCCAGCAATGGGATGAATGTTGTGTGCTGAATCACCAATCAGAGCGAATTTCTCATCAACCAATTTGTTAGCAATGGATAATGAAATTGGAAAAATATTGCTGGGCGTATCTAATTCAATTTTTCCTCTTCGGTTATCAAAAACTTTTACTAGTCTTTTTAAAAATAAATCTTCATCTAATTCATGAATTCTTTCTGCTTCACTTGTGCTCATAGTCCAAACATAACAAGACCTATTTCCAATCAGTGGTAAGATTGCCAATGGCCCGGCTGGTAAGAAAAGCTGAAATGCTTCATCATTGTGGTTATTCTCGTGTCTAACCACACCAACTATGCTGGACTGGTTGTAATTTTGATCAAATCTCTTTATTTTTGCCCTTTCAGCAGATCTTGACGGAAATCCATCCGCACCAATAGCAACATTAGCTTTGATAACTTGCGTATCGTCTAAAGTAATCTCTATTAAGCTATCTATGATATTTTGCCTTTTAACAGACTTAGATGTTAAGTGATTAATATTTGAACACTCACTAACTTTTCTTAAAATCACCTTTCTAAGAAATCTATCCTCAACCATGTAAAAAATGGGGCCATTATCTGTCTCATAATCATAGAAATTCAAATCGAAGGGCTGAGGTTGTGTCGTCACAGCACCTTGCTGTAATAAAACCCTAGAAACAATTTGTACTTTCTCTTTGATCTTATCCCAAATATTCAAAGTAACCAATAATTTCATAGAACCAGCATTTAATGCATAAGATCTTCCATCATATGAATTCGAATTAAGGTCATCTAAGGATTGTTTCTCAATCAAAACAACTTTTAATCCATTCAATCCAAGAATCAATGCCAATAGGCTTCCAACTATCCCTCCCCCTATTATAACTACATTAGTCTTTTTTTGGGCCATTCTCTCTTTTGCCTGTTATGGAAATAGTTGTAAAAACACAAATAATAGTTTTAATAAAGATAGAATTAGCAATCCATTAATGGGCACTTAATCATGGTCAATTATACTAATAAAAGTATTTCAGAGCAAGCCATAGCAATTGAAGAAAATCTTCTGTCTCCTCTAACACTTCTGGAAGAATACTTAGATAATATTAGAAACCAACCCCAATCTATGAATATTTTTACAGAAGTTTTCCATGACTCTGCCTTAAAACAAGCTGAAGATTCTGAAAAACGGCAAAAAAGTGGCTTGAGGAAAAGTTTTTTGGACGGGATTCCAATTAATTGGAAAGATTTATTTGATATTGAAGGAAAAGCTAGTGAGGGTGGTAGCCTTCTGCTATCAGGGAGGGTAGCAAAAACTACTGCAGACATTGTAATTAACGCCCAAAAATTTGGGTTAGTTAGCATAGGAAAAACCCATCTAAGTGAATTTGCTTTTTCTGGTCTGGGAGTAAATCCAAAAACAGCCACGCCCCCAAATTCGACTAGCAACTTAATAGCTCCAGGCGGATCTTCTTCTGGAGCTGCCGTTGCAACAGCACTTAATCTTTCCTCTGCTGGGATTGGTTCAGATACTGGTGGTTCAGTAAGAATTCCTGCTGCCTGGAACAATCTGGTAGGCTTTAAGCCTACTCACGGTAATTTAAGTTTAAATGGAGTTCTAAAATTGTGTCCTAGCTTTGATATTGCTGGACCCATAACTAAAACAGTTCAAGATAGTCGCTACCTATATGATATCTTGAAAGGAGAACAACCAAAAAATCTTCCGGAAGGCAGAATTAGTGCAAAAAAATTTCTAGTAGATAGATCTTTTCTAACTGAAGGTTTAAGTCCAGAAATTAGTCAAAGCTTTGAAAACTTTCTTGAAAAGATAAGGCAATCTGGTGCAAAAATCAATGAAACAAGGATCGCCGAAATCATTGAATCTACTTCATTGGCATCAACAATCTTTCCATATGAAGCCTATAGCAGTTGGGGGAAAATCATTGAAGATTCCCCGGGGGAAATGTACCCACCCATTCTTTCACGCTTTAGAGGAGGTCGTAACATTGATTATCAGGTCTATCTGTCTTCATGGAAAAAACTTACTAATTTAAGGAAAAGTTTTCTAGATAAAATTGCTGGTTTTGACTCTTTGCTTGCCCCTACCTGTCCTATTTTACCACCGAAAATAAAAGATTTAATTGAATCTGAAGATTACTTTACAAAGTCTAATTTATTAGCTTTGAGAAATACGCGTATAGCCAATTTGTTAGGTTTGAATTCTATAACAATTCCTACCGAAATAAAAAATTGCGGCTTGATGCTACTAGGCAAACCCCAAGAAGACCAAGCTATATTACAAACTGCTCAATTACTTGAGCATTTAAAATAATTATCTACCCTGGATTATCTGGTTTCTGCTTAGATAATATCATTTAAAATGCTAGACCTCAACATAAAGTAAAGGTAAGATCAATCGAGCGGAGCGCAGATTCCGATTTTGAGGCAGTCATGGTTAATAATGAGCGGTTTAGTAATTTACCGGATTATCCCTTTTCAAGGTTAAGAATCTTACTAGATAAGATTGATCCTTTAGGAGAACCTTTGGATTTTTCTATTGGAGAACCAAAACATTTAGTTCCTCCTTTCGTTGCAGAAGCAATAGCTAAATGCACGAGTCAGTTAAATAAATACCCCCCAAATTTTGGCTCAAGAAAATTGCTGGAAGCTATAAGTCTTTGGTTAAGCAATAGATATGACATTAACCCTCCGAACCCTGATACAAGCTTGGTAGCGTTGAATGGCTCTCGAGAAGGTATATTTAATGCAACATTAGCCCTTTGTGATAATCAAAAAACAGTAGAAAAGCCTGTCATTCTAATTCCTAATCCATTTTATCAGTGTTACTTAGCTGCAGCATTAGCCGCTGATGCTGAACCTTTTTTTGTACCAGCAATGCCCAATAATTGTTTCTTGCCTGATTTTCGTAAAGTTCCAAAAAAAATCCTCAATAGGACATCTATTCTTATCATATGCTCCCCATCTAATCCTCAAGGAGCAGTTGCTGATCTAAAATATTGGAAATCTTTGTTTAACCTGGCTGAATTATATGGATTTAAAATTTTTTCAGATGAATGCTATTCTGAAATATACCGAGAAATGAAGCCTATCGGAATATTACAGGCCTCAAATATCCTAAATCATGATGCCGAAAAATCTCTAAGCTTCAATTCTCTCTCAAAGCGTTCGAATTTACCTGGGCTCCGATCAGGATTTGTATGTGGAGGCCAGAATAATATTGGTGCAATAAAAAAGCTTCGCTCCTATGGTGGGGCACCCTTACCTATGCCAGTCCAAGAAGTTTCTCAATTAGCATGGAATGAGGAAGAGCATGTAAAAATAAATCGCAATTTGTATCGAAAAAAATATGAACTCGCTGACAAAATTTTCAAAAATATGGAAAATTTCAAACCTCTACAGGCAGGTTTCTTCCTATGGTTAAAAGTAGGAAATGGTGAAAAATTCACATATTCATTGTGGAAGAAATATGGCATTAGATGTCTGCCTGGTTCATATCTTACTCACCAGACAAAAAATTGTTTGCACTCTGATAATCCAGGATCTGATTTTATCAGAGTAGCATTGGTTCATCCAATAGAAAAAACCGCTTTGGGACTTGCTAAAATAGCCAAAGCCTTAAATTTAATAACAGCAAAAGAGATTGAATCCCATGTCAGTAGTTAATTCCCCTCAAACAAGAAGACCCATTCTTTCATCATCTTTCAAGGATAAGTTACAACATATCCTTTACCAATTTTTTAGCATTCTTTTTCTATTTATGGCGATAAGTCTGGGTTTGATCATGTTTAGTTATCACATTGGTGATCCATCATTTAGGAATATACCAAATGAACCTGCTAACAATATTTTTGGGGCTTTTGGAAGCCACATAGCAGACCCCCTGCACCTAGGGTTAGGGTTATCTTATAAATTTTTATTATTTCTAATGCTACTATGGAGCTGGAGATTAACATTTGACAAAAATAAAAGAAAAATGATCATTCGGCTCATTTTTTTTCCTCTGCCGCTAGCAACCACAGCAATATTTCTTGCGACTTATCCACCGTCGCCAGAATGGAACCTTTCTTTCTCTTACGGTCTGGGAGGTATATTTGGGGACACCATTCTCAAATACATTCTACAAGCGGCCTTTCTAGATTCTAATACTGTTTTACGTTTAACTTCAGCAGCCTGCGCACTTTTGACCCTCTCACTATCAGTAGCCGTTACGGCTACTAGCCTTAAGGAACTAACAAAATTGACCAAATTTTTCTTTAGTAGTCTATTATATGGGATGAAAATGGTCCATTATATCTTCTACAATAATTTCAAAAAGAAAGATCTGATCTCACTATTCAAGAAAAAACAAACATATTATGATGAGATTGATTCATCAAGTTTGGAAGAAAAAAATGTAAACTATCGCCTTGAACCAACTATTTTCTCACAGCAAGACAACTCAACTGAACATAAAGCTATAATTCCTACTCTCGGCGGATTAAACGATTCTGGATTCTTAAAAAAAGATGAGACATCCTGGCAATCAGAGGATACTAGCACTGTTCAGGAGAAAACACCTAATAAACATTCTCATGGATCAAAAGTAAAATATCCTAACAAAAGAATGGGCCTGAAAAGTGAAGCTGCAAAAAATGAAGAACAACCATCACTATCCTTTTTAGGAGAAGCGATAGAATCCTATGAAGCTCCCAAACTATCTCTGCTGCAAAGCCAAACAACTTCAAGTAAGAATTTAATGTCAGATGATGCCTTAAATGAAAATGCTAGGATGCTAGAAAATGTTTTAGATGATTATGGGGTTAGAGGAGAAATACTATCAGTGAAACCTGGACCAGTTGTCACGCTTTATGAGCTTGAACCTGCTGCAGGCCTAAAGGCAAGCAGAGTAATTAGCTTAGCTGATGATATAGCGAGATCAATGTCAGCCTTGGCAACTCGTGTTTCGACTATACCGGGAAGATCAGTTATTGGAATAGAATTACCTAATAACACAAGAGAAAAAGTGTTCTTGAGAGAAATACTATCTTCTCGAGCTTATGGAGACAGTAGTTACCAACTACCATTAGCTTTAGGAAAGAACATTGGAGGAGAGCCGATTGTTGCCAATCTTGCAAGAATGCCCCACTTATTGATTGCAGGAACTACCGGTTCAGGTAAGTCAGTAGGAATCAATACCATGATACTTTCATTACTTTACAAACTCTCTCCGGAAGAGTGCAAATTAATCATGATCGATCCTAAAATGCTAGAATTGTCAGTTTATGATGGAATACCGCATTTATTGAGCCCAGTAGTAACTGATCCAAAGAAAGCCGTAGTAGCACTCAAATGGGCTGTTGGAGAAATGGAAGAGCGATATCGAAAAATGTCAAAAATGGGAGTTAGAAATATAGAGAGTTATAATCTTAGAGTAGAACAGGCACTACGTAACAATGAAGAATTCACCAGGACTGTTCAAATAGGATTTGATGAGGAAACTGGCGAGCCAAAATTTGAAAATCAAAATACTAAACCAGAGCACTTACCCTTCATAGTCATAATTGTAGATGAAATGGCAGATTTAATGATGGTTTCCGGAAAAGATATAGAAGCCTGCATACAAAGACTAGCACAAATGGCTAGAGCTGCTGGTATTCATTTAATTATGGCAACTCAAAGACCTTCAGTAGATGTAATTACGGGTACAATCAAAGCGAATTTTCCCACCAGAATTTCTTTTCAAGTAACTTCAAAAATTGATAGTAGAACGATCCTTGGAGAAATGGGTGCTGAACAACTCCTTGGCATGGGAGACATGCTTTACATGGCTAATGGGGGAAAGATCACCAGAGTACATGGCCCTTATGTTTCAGATGAAGAAGTTGAAGAAGTGGTGCACCACCTAAAAAATCAAGGATCACCTAATTATATTTCTGGAATAATTGATGGGCCGGATGAAGAGACCCAAAGTAAGATAGATTTAGCTATGGGCTTAATATCTCCAGAAAATGATGGAGATAATGCCCTTTATGATCAGGCGGTGGCAATAGTAGCCAGAGATAAGAAATGTTCTACTTCATATATCCAAAGACGCCTATCTATTGGTTATAACAAAGCAGCAAAATTAGTTGAAACTATGGAAGAACAAGGGATAGTATCCCCAGCTAATCATGTTGGCAAAAGAGAGATTTTAATCTCAGAAATCTGACTTGAGTGGACTAATGTTTTTTTTAAACCAATTAATGAAGTATTTGTTTCTATCGATTAGTATAACCTTCTTTATATACAGCAACCAATCTTTTGGATCAGAAGCTAATCAAATAGAAAAAATTGAAGATTACCTTAATGGCATACAGTCACTCGAAGCGGAAATTGTGCAAATAGACCAGTATGGGACACAAAAATCAGGGGTAATAAAATTAAAAAAACCTGGAAAACTGAGGATTGAATATAAGGATCAGAAAGCTGACCACTTAATTTTAGCCAGCCATGGGATTCTTGCAATTATAGACTATGGATCTAATGCTGAACCATTAAGATTTCCTATCAACGAAACTCCTCTTAAATATCTTAGTAACAATGAGCTAGATTTACTAGATCCTTCGATAAGCTCCAAGATATATACTTTAGAAAATCAAGTTAGTTTGAAAATCACGGAAATTGATAAAAATTATGGATCAGGAATGATTATTTTAAAATTTGTAGCAGATCCTATTTCAATCATAGGTTGGGATATTCCCCTAAATGATAAGCAAAAGACAGAAATAAAATTGAAAAACCTTAGGATCAATTCTGATATCAAAGATGATTTATTTTATGTCTCAGCAGAATTAATGAAATTTTATAATAAAATTAATGAATGAAATATTATTAAACTAAATTACTCTTCCTTTTTTGATTTTCTGTAAAACTTAAGCCGCTTCGCCACAATTCCACTCTTAAAACTATGGCTAAACCTAGACTTTTCTCTAGAATGGTTAATATTGTTATTTCTTAAATCATGAAGCGTAGCTTTCATTTGCCAAATAGCATCCAAAGACAATTCTGAAATTTCATCAATAATTCTCTCCAAAATGATATGTGAAGAATCAATATCCTTGGCATGGTAATCTAAGAATCCAACGTCTATTAACTCTTTAAAATCTAAGGACCGCCCTAAGAATAAAATCTTCCTTGATAACTGCAAGCCAAAGGCTTCTAAACATCGTCTAATTCCTTTTACACCGTAATGAATTCCAAACTTAGTTGCGGGAATCTTCAGTTTAACAGAGCTACAACCTATCCTAAAATCACAAGATAATGCCAGCTCCACACTTCCACCATAAATTCCTCCGTTTAAAAGACATATTGAAATGAAAGGTAGTTTTTCAATCAAGTCGCAGACTTCAGAAATTGGGTTTTCCTGCCAGTCACCAATATTTAGCTCCTGAAGATACATTCCCGAGCTAAAAGTATCACCTTTCCCTGACAAAATTAAACATCTTAGCTTTTCATTTTTTATTTTTTCTAGAAATTTGGCGATAAGATCTAAATCCTTACGGTCAACAGCATTTTTCCTAGCTTCTGCACGTAAAGTGATAGTAGCGATTTTATTTTTCACCTTAAATTCAGGACGATTCACAAGACTAACTCGGCTACTACTGGGACATGATCTGATGGTGAACTCCACCCCCTTACTTCCTTGAGAATATAGCAGCTCTTGCATTTATCTAAAAGATCTTCTGTAAGCCATATATGATCCAACCGGCGTCCTTTATTTGAAACCAACCAGTCTTTTGCCCTATAAGACCACCAAGAAAAGAGTTTTTCATCTGGATATTTTTTCCTTAATACATCAATCCAAGGACCCGATTTAGCTAAACTTCTTAGATGATCCACCTCTATTGGAGTATGGCTTACGACTTTCAATAACTTCTTGTGATCCCATACATCGTGTTCCTCGGGCGCTATATTTAAATCACCAACTAAAATAGATTTGCTAAGATCTAAGACTCTGAAATACTCTTCAACCGCTTTTATATAATCAAGCTTAAAAGCAAACTTTTCATTAGAATTTCTGTCAGGAATATCACCTCCAGCAGGAAAATAAAAATTATGGATGGTTAGACCTGTACTCGTTATAGCAGAAATATGCCGAGCCTGTTCTGATCCCAAAAATTTCCTCTTTTCAATATTTTCTAATGGAATCCTGGAAATAAAGGCAACACCATTATAACTTTTTTGTCCCCAGCACGCAAAAAATTTATAACCCAAAGGCTCAAACACTCCAAACGGCATATCCTCTGATGGGCTTTTGCATTCTTGTAGACATAAAATGTCAGGTTCTTCTTCCTCTAATATTTTAGAAATTAAGGAGCTTCGTAACCTGATCGAATTAATATTCCAAGTAATTATTTTCATAACATATTTCTTCAAGATTTGTATCCAAGTGCGTATCTTCCTTTC
>MDSV01080103.1_pt1 | contig 25096 bp, 12 predicted proteins | sample 810851 | NCBI WGS metagenome assembly MDSV01 (sample SAMN05326640, study PRJNA326480) | marine metagenome | isolation source: seawater | place: Atlantic Ocean: North East | collected 2012
CCTGATATACAGAAAGATAGTTCGTTACATACATTTTATTACTGCTAGCATCCATAAAAATTCTAGAAGGGTATGTAAATGAGCTATCGTCAATAGAATTAACTTGATCATCATTTTGTATCCAACCATTACTACCCTTACTACCAGCAATTGTTTCTGTTGAAACATTACCAGATTCATCAATAGTTAATTTTCCAATATAATGTCTATACATATCTGAGAAATAAAGAATATTATTTACAAAGTGTAAACCTCCAACTCTACTTATACCTCCATTACTACTATTAGCAAGTGTTATAACTTTTTTACTATCAGCTATATACATGTGTATGTTATCGTTAGATGAAAAGAAAACATTTCCAGTATTTAAGTCAGCCGTAAGAGCTATTGGCCATTCAGCTCTAACCTCTGAAACATCAGTAAGTTGATTGTATGAACTTCCATCTCTATTATATGGGCTACCTATAAATGCACAAACTGTTCCATCAGCTTTTATTTCCCTAATGGTATGAGCTTCATAATCAGCAACAAGAAATGAACCATTTAGATAAGGTATTACAGTTAAAGGAACATCAAATCTTGAATCCTCTCCTTTACCATTAGCAGAACCAGGATTATCTGTCTTACCAGCTAAATTATTATACCCAAAAATTGAAGATACTGTATAATCAAGCATAGCTGTTGCTGTTGAGTTATTACTGTTAGATTTTGTTAAATCAATAGCTACTGTAGTTGGGTTCAATTTAGCATTAGAAAGATTTGCGGTAACCACAACCGATCCATTATTTTCAGCGATGGATGTTGCAGATGTAGCGAAAGTAACTACTGGCTCTTCATCATCACTTATTTTAATCTCTAATGAAGTTTTAGCCCCTAATTCTACATTACCAGGGTTTGCTATGGAAACTTGTATAGTTTCTACAGGCTCTTCATTAGTATCCTGAAGACCTGTTAATGTTACTATTGCACTTTGAGATCCAGCAGCAATGGAAAAACTTTCAGCTGATGATTTATAATCTGATGTTCCATCCTGAGAATTTCCTTTAGTTGCTGTACTTCCTGTTCCGAAAACTAAATCTACAGTAGAAGGCAATTCAGAAGAAGTAACTGGTCCATACTCCACTATGTAATGTCTATAATCATTTTGGTCATGTACATACCATTTATTTCCATAGGTAAGTGCATAACCAAAACCGTTTTGAACATTATCCCAGTTGTCAAAATTTTGGTAGTCAAAAGTTCCATAAACATTAGACCATCCGTATTCTCCTTGTTCTCTTTTTGTTCCAAGCCATGTTCCATTGTGTATCATTATAGAAGAAATAAATTCATTTTCTTCCTGACTATCAATAACTAATAATTGACCTCCAACTGAAAGAGCATTTTGATTTGCATCAGCCCATTTTGAACTATATCTTGAGAAATAATATTTATGACCTTCAAATTCACCCATAAATTCAAAATCATTAGAAGCCTCAGAAGGTAACTCTGTCTCTTCCCAGAAACTAGTAGCTCCAGTAGCATCAGTCAAATAAACCTCTAATTCTAAAGTCCCATCTGCTTCATCTAGCACCAAGCTTTCTGCATCTAATTCAATTTTTGGAATCAATTCATCACTTTTTAAAGTAAGATCAATTGCACCAGAATTTGCTAAAGTTCCTCCAGTAATAGTATTTGAAGTAAATCTTATTGTTTCATCAGTCTCATAAACTACATCATTAATAGATTTTAAATTGTAAGTAACTGAATTTTGTCCAGCAGGAATTGTCATTTTTGGTTTAAGCTGAACTTTTCTTATTCTATTATCATCAACATCGACTACAAATAGAGCTCCCCCACCATATGCAACAAATCGTGGTTCTCTATATGTTGCCTCATCTTGAGTTCCATCTCCATAATCATAATCACCTGTTCCTGAAATAGTTTCTACCTTAGCACCTGAGGCATTTGTTAAATCAGAAAGTTTTCTTATTCTATGATTATTTGCATCCCCAACATAAATATTGTCATTTTCATCAATAGCTAATCCAGAGGGATCACGGAATTTTGCATTGGTTCCATATCCATCAGCATAATCATGCCACTCACCTGCAACAGTAGAAACTGTGCTACCATCTGCTGATATTTTTCTTATCCTATCATGTGCAGTAACATATACATTATTGTTTGAGTCAACAACAATACCTCCTCTTAGGTTTGATAATTCTGCTTCTAATGCATCTCCATCATTTTCACCCCAATTTCCACTTCCAGCAAAATCAGTAACAATCCTATTTGTTCCATTATCTACTACCTTTCTTATTTTAGAATTATCTGCGTCTACTACATACATAACGTTATTAGAATCAAATGCAATAGACTTAGGTCTATTAAATCTAGCTTCTGTTTCATTTCCATTGTCATCCCCTTGATCATATCTTTTACCAACATATCTGGACAAGACTCCTGTACTCATTTTAATTCTTGAAATTGCATGCGCATTTCTTTCAACAATATACATGTATCCACCATTAATTTTTACATCATTAGGATGTGTCAATGTTCTGTTTAATTTATCTCCATCTGTATTTTCTTGATCGCCATCTCCCCAGTAATATCCAGTACCAGCATATGTAGAAACTTCTCCCGATGGAGTTATTTTTCTAATCACATTATTCCATTCATCTGCTAAGTAAACATTTCCGGAAGCATCTACCACTCCATTTTTCATACCATCAGAAAATTCTGCTTCATCAGCATCTCCATCTAAATATCCATCATTTCCATCACCAGCATGAGTAGTCACTCTATTTAAATCATTAGATCCAAAGTCATTTCCAAAAATCGCAATTCCAGCACCTGAGGATGTAAAATCTAATGAAATATCAACAGCATTTAATTTTGGATTGTCAATATTTGCACTTATTGTAGTATTGGTTGTTACTCCATCAGAAGCAACTTCACCAATTGTTGCACTAGCAACAGATAATGTAACCGCTGGTGCTTCATCATCACTAATTGAGATAGTAGCTGTATTATTTAATGGATTTGAACTTGAATCCTGTGCAATAACAGCTTGCCCAGGTGTTTTCATCGTAGTAGTAATAGTTTCTATAGCCTCATCAGCACTATCATTGACACCCGTTATAACTACAGTAGCACTTGGCTGACCCTTAGTTATAGTTACTGTTCTATCTTCAGAGGGAACTCCAATACTAGTAGTATAATCTGTTCCATCCTTAGCACCTGTACCACCAAATTCAATAACAGCAGTAGCATTTAAATCAGAAATTGCTGAAGAAAACTCAATAACAAATTGAGAATGCCAATTACTTTGTCCATTAAACCATAATCCTCTGTATCGAATTTGTGTATAAAATCTATCAATATAATCTGGATTATAATCCCAACCCCAATTGGTGTAATCACTTTGAGCATCATTGGTCCATTTCCAAACAGAATTTGTTGAATCATAGGAATGTCCTATCCAGTGATTTAACCATTCTCTGTTATCCATATTAAATTCAGGATCTTTTTCATAAATTTTATTTGTTATAAAATCATTCTCTCCAGCTGATGTTACCACAGCCAATTGACCTCCTAGTGTACTAGCAAGACTTAAAGCATCAGAATAAGAGAGTCTTCCCTTATCATCATCTTTTGACGAATAATATTTAGATCCATTGTATTCTCCTAAATAGTAAAAATCAGCCTTTTCAGAAGCATTCATATCAGATTTAGCACTAGAAAATGCATCTGCAAGACTAACCACTAGATTAACTGTTCCGCCATTTTCATCAACAACATCATCACTTGCTGATAATTTTATTGTTGGAGCGCTATCGTTACTAATAACTTTAGTTACAATATTAGAAAAAGAATTAACAGCACTAGATACATTTGAAACAGATTGTACTGCAACAGTAAATGCTTCATCATTACTTTCATACAACTGATCGTCTATTCCATTTATAGTAATAGAACCTGTAGTTGCTCCTGCTGCAATAGTAATTGATGGTTTAAGATCAATTTTTCGAATCTTATGGTTTTCTGTATCTGCGATATATATTCCGTTAGTAGTTACAACCATTCCTCTCGGAGATTTAAATTCAGCAGAATCGAAATTTCCATCTGTGAATCCATAATCATCTCCCGTAATAGTTTCTACTCCTTCTGCAGTAATCTTTTTTATTTTATTTTGATCAGCCGCATACATTGTTAAAGAAGATTCAGAGGAATCAATAGTCAAAGCTCTAAGATTTCTCAGTTGTGCTGAAGCTAAAGTACCATCTCCATGCCCCCAGTTATCGTTCATATTAGCATAAGTTGTAACTACCCCGCCAGGAATAGTAACTTTTCTAATCCTGTTCTCATCAGCAACATACATAACATCATCATCTCCGGACTTATCAATTACAATTGAATAAGGATTTCTGAATTTTGCATTATCTCCAGTTCCATCTTCAGTTCCATATTCGCCTGATCCTACAAAATTACTTGCGGTCCAATTTCCACCACCATCAACAACTAACTTTTTAATTTTGTGACTTTCCGCTACATACAAATTACCTGCACTGTCAAAAACAAGACTTCGTGGACTGTTATATTGAGCTGTATTTTTATCTCCTACTGCATCACCCCAATCACCATTTCCAGAAACTAAGGATACATTACTTGAAGCATCAATTTTTCTAATTCTATTTCTTCCTTCCTCTGCAATAAATAATTCATTTCCGGCATTATTAAATGCTAAAGCACTAGGTCTAGAAAAACCTACTTCCATTTTGTTCCCTGTTTCTCCATAGTGATCCCAATCTCCATTACCAGCGTAAGTAGAAACTACTCCGTCAGAAGTTACTTTTCTAATTACATTATTATCGTAATCTGCGACATATATATTGCCAGAACTATCTGCAGTAATTTTCCCTGGATGGTCAAATTTAACAGATGTTCCTGTTCCATCTTTAAAACCATAACTACTTCCGGCAAGAGTGCTTACCTTCTGTAATTCAGCAACAGAATAATCTACGTCACGAGTAGCTCCTCCATCGGTTATTGTTAAGTTAAGTTTACTACTGGTAGTTTTTGCTTTATCACTTGTAGCAGTTATAGTTACTGAGCCTCCATTTTCATTTACATTAGCTGCACTAGTAGCCCAAGTAACTGCTGGTGCTTCGTCATCAATAATACTTACAGATGCTACAGAATTAGAAGCATCATATGTTCCATCTGTTATGTTATCCGTTATAGTGTAAGTAATAGTCTCTGTGTTCTCATTTTCAGAATCATTAACACCAGTAACAGTAAGTTCTGCCTTAGACTGACCAGCAGAAATAGTTATATTTCCACTTCCAGTAAATGTGGCATCCGTACCACTAGTTTCTGAAAATCCTGTAGATCTTGTAACCACGTAAGGAATAACTACATCTTTTGCAGAAATTGTTCCACTAAATTCAATAATAAAGAATCTACCATTACTTTTTGGAAGGTCGTTCCATCTTCCATTGTTTCCAAAATATTCAACTGCATCTTCATCTCCTGCATTATTAGGTTCTCCTCCATTCCAATTAACATAAGTAGAATCACTTCCATTTGCCCAAACGAAAGTTCCCTCTTCATCAATATCATTGAAACCTATCCAATAAGAATCCCATTTATAATTATCTCCTAAATTATTTTTTATAAAATTATTCTCAGCTTCACTATTTATGGTTAAAAGATACCCTCCTAAAGCAGTTGCTCTATCTTTTGCTTCTGTCCAATTTAACCATTCATGAGCTATATAATATTTGTGGTCTTGGTAATTTCCAATGTAAGGGAATTCACCTTTTAAACCATCATCTAAATCCATTTTTGTACCAGATTCTGAAGCACCTCCAATTTGGAAGGAAACTTTAGAAACTCCTCCATTTTCTGCAATACTTGTTTCACTTGCAACAACTTGAACAGTTGGAGCAGAATCATCACTAACAAGTATAATTCCATTAGTACCATCAGTTGCATTAGTTGCTTTTGTTGTAGTACTATCAAAACTTAAATAATCTGTACCGGATTCAGTAATAAGATTTTTAGTATTAATAGAAACATTAGTTCCAGCAGCTACTATTTTAATAGTCTCATTATCCTCATAAAATGATTCATCTTTAATGTTTAATACGTAGGTTCCTGTGGTTTGACCAGCTGGGATTCTAATTTTAGATGAAAAATCTATAGTTCTGGCCTTTTTATCATCATATTGTACAAAGACTAAATTTCCTGTTGTTGGATGTAAAGTCATTCCCATTGGTCTTGCAATTTTAGCAGTTGATAAAGCACCATCTACGGTTCCTTCATCAGAGCTTGAATCAATAATTTTAACTAAACTTCCAGACGAGGCAACATATTTGTAGATATAACTATTATTTCTAGCTCCAAAATATATATTATTTGCACTGTCTAAAACTAGTCCGTATTTTTCAGACCATCCTTTTTCTACGACTTTAAGGAATTTAGGAGATCCTGATTGAGAACCAAAAGTGAATTTTTTAATTCCATAATAATCTCCAACTAAAACATCACCATTACTGTCAATATCAATCGCTCTAGGTCCTTCAAGATTTGCAGAAGAAGCTGAAACATTATCTTCACTCCTTCCCCAATCATTATTAACAGCTCCAACATTAACAACTTTTATATTGTTAAAGTCTTCAGCATAAGCATTGGTATAAATATTGTCTGAATCGGATGTATAAATTTTTCTAACTGTATTTTCATCTGTAACATAAATTATAGTACCTGCAGCATTTACAGCAATTCCTTTTAAATATCTAAATCTAGCATCAGTTGCAATAACAGCTGAAGCACTTCCAGAGGGAACCATTGTTTCACTCCAATTATTACTTCCGGCAACATAAGAGATTTCATTATTACTTGGGTTTAGGATTCTTATAGCGTTTTGATCAATAAAATATATTTTTCCATTACTATCAATATCCATATCCCTAAGGTCTTTAAACTTAGCGCCAGATCCAGTACTTGGAGAAGTAGAAAAGTCTCCATAGCTTCCACTTCCAATTGAACTAATAGTTCCTCCGGAAGTCATTTTCCATATTTTTCTACTACTTGCATCACCAGCATAATAATTTCCACTTCCATCAATAACAATACCGTATACCCTGTTCATCCCTGTAAAAGAAAGATCACTTAAATAACCCTCATCAGTAGAAGTAAAGTCAGTACCTGCTGTAGCAGTACCTGAGATGGTTAAAGCAATGGTAGAAGCAAATGATTTAGCATAATCTAATGTAGCTACTATATTCACACTTTCATCAGTTCCTTCTGTATATGAAACCTTATTAGCCGATGTAGTCATAGTGGCAACAGCATCTTCATTATCCTGAATATTAATTGTAAGTGTCTTTTTACTTCCTTTCACTATAGCTACCGAAGCATCTGCTTCAGTTCCAGTTATTGTAATAGGCTCTGTGCCTTCAGCTGTAGTATCATTTATTACTGTTACTGTAGCAGTAGCCGAAGATTGACCATTTGCAATTGTAATAGAATTTGCATTTATAGTCCAGTCATCTCCTGAATCATTAGTAGAATCCCCATTTGTGTTTTGAGCTGAACCAGAATAGGCTAAATTTACAGTTGTATTAGCAGAAGCATTTACACTGCTATCAAACTCTATAATATACCTAGCATATTGTGTTTCCGCGCGATTTTCCCAACCATTACCGTTAGCAGTTCCATTATAATACTGAGTAGCACCTTTCTGATTTTGTTGATCCTGAGGCCAGGATGTATCCCAGTTAGTATATCCGCTTGCTACATTATAAGTAGCTCCATTAATCCATTTCCATGCAGCTCCATTTAATTTATAATTAAGTCCAATCCAAAAATGTTCAGTTTGTTGATTAGCTTTATTACTCGCTAATTCACCTAATAACCAGTTTTCCTCAGCTGAAGTTTCAAATACAACTAGATAACCACCTTTTGCAAGAGCATCTGCTTTTGCAACACTATTGGTTACATTTTCATCTTTATAATAATATTTATGTCCTCCATATTCTCCTATATATTGATATCCTAATGAATTGGTAGCATAAGCAGAAACTGCAGCTGCATCCATATCCCTTTGAGCTGAGTAGAAAGAGTTACTAACTAAACTAGCTGTTACTGTTACATTACCGACAGCTTCAGAAACTGTATCTGAGCTTACATCTAAAACAATTTGAGGTTTAGATTCGTCAATTGCAGTAATTGCAATATTAATTGTTGCTGTAGCACTGTCTACTGTACCATCATTTGCTTTTACCTGAAAAGAATCTGTGGCATTTGAGCTAATGGATGAAGTTGAAGTATAAGTAAGGATTCCGCTAGGAATAGAATTTCCGTTAGATAATTCTGAGCCATCTGTAGCGGTTAAAGTTCCACTAGATGGTGTACTAACAACAGTATAAGTTAAAGTAGTCGAATCCACATCAGATCCTAGAATTGTAATGTCTACTTTGTCTTTTTCATTAACTGTTATAGTAGATGAGGCATTAATAGTTGGGGCATCATTAACAGCAGCAACAGTTATAGTTGCAGTAGAAGTATTACTGTCAGAATTGGTATCATTGGCCTTAAAAGTAAATGAATCAGATGTTGTTTCTCCTCCGTTGTGTGTGTAAGTAACTGTGGAACCTGCTATTTGAGCACCTGCAGAAATTGCTGCATTAGAATTGTTAGGATCTGTTAATGCACCATTAGTCGGTACCGCAACAACGATATATTTTATAGTTCCAGCTCCAGTATCAGAATCTGTAGTATTTGTTTGTAAATCATATGTTATATTTCCTGCTTCGTTTAATGTAAAACTTGCAGCAGTGGTAACTGGTGAGCTATTTACCGATGTTACAGTAACTGATACTGTAGCGGGGCTACCATTTGCAGTTCCATCGTTTGCAGAATAAGTAAAACTATCTGATGTTGTTTCGGTTCCATTATGCGTATAAGTCCAAACTCCTGAATTACTGATGGTAACCGTTCCATTGGTTGGAGCAGTTTCCAATTTAAATGTAAGGTTGTTATTGGCAGTTTCTACATCTGTAGCTGCAAGGGCAATAGGACTTTTTGTTCCACCTTCAGCAACAGTTATACTAACAGCACTAGCAACTGGCAAGTCATTTACAGCAGTTACAGTAATAGATGCAGTAGCAGCAGCAGAAGTTAATTCTCCATCACCAACTGTGTAGGTGAATGAATCACTAGTTGTTTCTCCTCCATTGTGAACATATCTTACATTTCCTGAACCATTGTCAATTAGGTTACCATTAGTTGGTTGAGAAGCTATGGTAAATACCATTTGATTTAAAGTATTGTCTGTATCTGTGTATGAAAGATCAAATGTGCTTTCTGCGCCTTCATTTAAGGTAACAGTTGTTCCAGTCGAAGTTGGAGCATCATTAACGTTAGAGGCAAACAAAGTAACAAATGTCTTTTCGGATTCATCACCATTTGAGTTTTTAATCTTATACTCAAAAGTATCTCGTCTATTTTCTGAACTATCATGCTGATAAGTGAAACTACCATCTGCCTTGTTAAGAGTTAATGTTCCATATTTAGGGGCAGTAGCAACTTTTACACTATCAATTGAAAAATTATTGGAATCCACATCATTAGCCTTAAGTCCTTGATCTGCAGCAACTTGAAGTAGAGCACCTTCAGCAAGATTATAAGTATCTGGAACAGGTATTAAAGTAGCTAAATTAAAGGTTACTGTAGCTGCTGCACTTGTTGCTCCAGATGCATCTTTGGCTACATATGTAAATGAATCATTATTAAAAACAGCAGTGGTGATAGGAATATAGGTAAATGTACCATTTGCATTAAGTGTTACAGTACCAGATGATGGCCCTGAAGCTAGTTCTGTTGTCATATCATTTTCTTCAGGATCTACGTCATTTCTTAAAAGACCCATACCAGGGTTGGTAATTGTGTATTCCGCAGCAGAGATATAATAAGTATCATTAGCAGCTGCAGGAGCATCATTTTGAGCGTTTATAGTTACAGAAATAATTGCAGAAGAACTTAATGCCCCATCTGAAATATTATAAGTAAAAGTATCTGTAGTTGTCTCAGATCCATCATGAGTATAAGTATAATTTAAAGGATTATTAGTATCTAAAGTAACCGTACCGTTTGAAGGAATACTAGTTACAGAAGAAGTTAGTGCAGAGCTATCTGAATCTGTCGCACTAAAAATTCCTGAAGTGGAATTTCCCTCATCAACACTAATTGTGGCAGCATTTACTATTGGAGCATCATTAACAGCAGTAATGGTAATACTTACAGTACCTGACCCAGATAAAAGATTATTTCCTCCATTTTGAGTATTGGCCTTCTCAGTAGCTGTGACGATGAATGAATCAGATGTTGTATCAGAACCATTATGTGTATATGTAAAAACACCTGATGTAGCATCCTTGGTAACTGTTCCGTTAGTAGGATTACTATTTGTAATTGTAAGTTCAGTATTTTCAGCATCCTTACCAATTACTGTTATTTCAATTGAGGAACCCTCATCCACAACTTTTGAAATAGCATCAACAGTAGGTGCATCGTTAACATTAGTTACATTAATAGTTATTGTTGAAGTATTACTATCTCCATCTCCGTTAGTAGCTTTAAAAGTAAAAGAATCAGATGGTGCTTCAGAACCATTATGTACATACGTGTAATTACTTCCATTTCCATTAAAACTGGTTTTTTGAACTGGTTGAGAGACGATAGTATAAGTGTCGGGACTCCCAGTAGTATAATTGGATAGATCAATATTCACAGTCGCTCCTTCATTAATTGTAATAGTTGCAGAGGAAGTTTCTGGTGCAACAAGAACATTAACATTAATTGGGTACGGATTTGAATAAATTAAAAGTGAAATAAGTAAAAAAAGTGAGGATAAAGTATTTTTCATAATTATTTATTTAGGCACGAAAATTATCATTACTTAACTATAAAAAAGTTAAATAAAGATTAAATTATTTCAGTACCGAGGGTTAAATTTCTATAATAAGCTATTTTTTTTAAAATTATTAGTTAAAAAAAAGGACCAAGTCCTTCTGTTATATTAGTAACAATATATTAAAAATTGAAAAAAATTCAAAAACAAAAATAAGATTTTAAAAAATAGGGCTAAAAAAATAGTTCATTATAATAAAAAATAGAATAATAATAGTTCACTCAATAGAGTATATTAGTATTTTTTTATAATAATAAATGGAAAAAACTATGAATTATAAGTTAAAATTATAATTTTAAGAAATTAAATATAAAAAATTATCGATTCCAAAGATCTTGTTCAAAATCTAAAATCTCTTTTTTTATTCTTTCTGATTCCAAAATAGACTCTAAACCTTTCTTTTTATAAGCTTGTATAGGTCTGTCACCATAAAGATTGTCTTCTTTGTAGATATAGGAACTAAACCTTCTGGAAAGTAATAGCTGATCAAATGATATTCGATTGGCATTACTGGTGTCATTAAAAACTAGTTCTTGATGTAGAATTTCCCTGATACTGGGATACCATATCCAGAAAAGATTAGTTTTCTTTTCTTCATCTCCATCTAAATTTTTTAAATCTTCACCAATAGGCATTAATCCAAGTAATCTATACATCAACTCACCTCTTCTTTTGTCAAAATACCACATTCCTTTAATTCTGTAACCTGTAATATCATCAGAGCCTACCTCCTTAGGAATTAATTCACCATCCCCAAAATCAACTTTAGTAGCTACAATATCCTTTACTTCATCAGGCGAAAGAGGGTATCTAAAATTATCATTAACATCAGAATATATTTTTGTAATATTCCCATTTAAAATATTCTCTTTTAAGACTCTCCAAAGTGATTTTCTAGTATTTTCGTACAATTCATCATCAATAGGAAATAAAAGAGGAAAATTTAGTCTTTCATTTAAATCAATTTTTTCATAAACAATCTTTGACCATAAAATATCTCTATCATCAATAAACTCATATTCTAGATAGGAATCTAAATCAGATTGCAATTGATCAATATTCTTAACACCAATCTGTTCAGGGGTTGTCGAATTTAATATATTAGACTGACCAGATAAGCAAAAACTAATCAGTAAAAAAACTGCATTAAATAGATAAGATAGTTTCATTAGTTTATAATAAGGAAAAATGATTCAACTTCGTAATTTGGTGTTACTGTATCTCCATCTTTTGAGCTAGCTTTTATATTAGATATTACCACTGCAGTGCCTTTTCCAGCACTTTTAATATCAAGTGCAGCTTTGGCATTTCTACTTGCTTTATTTCCATTTACAGTTTTTGCTGGAGAATTTCCAACCTTTATGTCAAAACCTGTAACAATTATAGAATAGTCATAGAAAAAATCTTTGGGCTTAGTACCAGTAATAATTCCGTTTGTAAGCAAAGTTTTAGAAATAGAACCTCCAGTTTCAATAACTTTACCCATACCAGAAACAGACCCCTTACCAGGAGGTGGAGGTAAAATTCTAAATGTTCCTCCATCAAAATTCTTTCTCTTTCCATTTAATATTCCTGAAACACTAACCCTCATTTCTTTAGCTTTAGCATTTGTAGGCTGAGCAGCCCATCCATTTTTTGTTTTAGTAAATTTTGCATTTGAACTTGTAGGGACTATAGTATTAGCAGCCACTCCAGGGATAGAAATAGAAGTTGGATTTCTCAAACCTCTATAAAAGACTTTCATATTATCCGCAGAAACCACCGCAGAATTTGGCTCTCTAATTATTACTAACTTATGTGAAACAGATATAGACTGAATTTCTCCAGTATTTGGATTCTTTTTTGACAATGTCCCTGTTAAATCATAAGTCCCAGGAGAGCCTATTCTTTTTTGCAAAACAACTTTTCCTTTTTCTATGATGTATTCATTATCTCTTAATTTTGTTCCATTTAAAAACAAATCTGCCGTATCAGGAGAAAATGCCGCATCTTTTTTACCCAATACAAGAGCTGCATCTACCATATCAGTAGTATAATAAACCGGTTTAGATGCTTCAAGTAAAGTTTGAAAAGTATCTAAACTTGTTCCTTTACCTGAAATTGAAGCTAGAATTTGATTCAAGGCCTTATTTTCTATATACCTAATATCAGATTGCATTTTAGTTAATTTTGCAAGAGAAGCAATGACAGGGAATTGATAGAAATTATAGATTAAAAAGTCTTGAGAAGTTCCCTCACTATTGATAACTTGCTCAGAATAAGAAAATCTATTTTGTAAATCACTTTTTGTAGAATCAAAATCATAGTTAATTATTACTCCATCCTCATCCTTAGTACCATCAAGTTGAGTCTTTGCTATTTTAGCTTCCTCTTCCATGAATACTAAATTATCCAATACTTGATTCATTTTGTTAGGAAAATTTTTGTAATTATTAAGAAACTCTTGTCCTATAGGGTTTAATGCACCTTCACTATCTTTAAATAAGATGTCATCCAAAACCAATGATTTATCCATTTCTTGATATGCAGTTACTGTAAATACAGAATCTGTTCCCTTGACAGTAACCTCTTTTAAATATTTATTTGTTTCACCTTCTTCACCAACTATTAATGAGTCTTTTATACTTTGTATAAAATCAAAAAATTCATCTGATGCCTTTTTGATATCGATGACATTAGTTGCTGCTATCTTATAATCTGGAGAATCTGAATTAGATTCTATATTATTGTAGATTGCTGTAGAAGAAGCTTCCAATTCAGTAATGGAAGACTCTAGGTCATTATTTAAAACTCCTAAAGTAGCAAGAACCTCTTTACCAATATTTAAGGCAAGCATGGCGATAAACACGAGATACATCATGTTTATCATTTTCTGTCTTGTATCTAGTTTTCCAGCCATAATTATTTATTAATTGTTCATAGCACTTATCATTCCTTTATATTTAGCATTAAGTGAAGCAACTTTATTTTTCATTTTAGCCAGTTCTTCATTTAAGCCCTCAGGAACATGCATTTCACTTGTAGAAGAATTCACTTCAACAAGATGACTGCTTAGAGACTCATAAAGTTTATTGATTTCATCTAATTTAACTGCTCCTGCATGAATATTAGCATTATAATCACTCATATGTGCATTCATATCAGATGGAACATGAAGAGCACCAATTGATTTACTAGCAGCACCTAAATCTTCATTGAGTTTATTTATTTTACTAATGGATGTAGAAACAGCTTTAGCAAGTTCATGAGTTTCAACCTCCAAAGTTTCAATATCATCTCCACTTTCAAACCCATCTGGATCAATTGTCATATAACCTTTTAAACCTGAAATAGCAAAAATAATAGCTTCCGTTACAAGGCCTATTGTTAACCATGCATTACCAGAAAGGATAAAGGATCCATGTGTTATTTTTAAAAGGGCACCAATAATTACAATTGATGCACCAAGACCAAAAAAGAGCTCTAGTACATTGTCAGGAATAAAAAATCTTTTGTGTTTAATTGTCTTCATAATTGTTAATTTTTAAAATTTATTTTTTCAGTTAATTGTTTTTATTAAATATTCTTTAGTTTCAAGTTAACAAATCTTTTTTAAAAGATCTATAATTATTAAAACACCTTATTGGGATTATCATTAATACCTATATCCTCTCCAAGATAATCTTGTACTGTCCTAAAACCTACATAAGATCTTTTTTCATCCTTATACTCATAATCTCTAGCACTAACTCTTAAAAAGTATGCTATATCCTTCCAAGATCCACCACGAATCACTTTTCTTAAATTAGTAGAGTCCGCAACATTTGGATTTAGACCCATATCAAAACCATAAGCTCCCTTATCATAAGATGAATCTGTCCACTCAGAAACATTACCAGCCATATTATACAATCCATAATCATTTGGCCAATAAGATTTAGCTTCTACAGTATATAAGGCATTATCAGATGCATAATCACCTCTATTTGGTTTAAAGTTTGCAAGAAAGCAGCCTTTACTATCAATTGTATATGGCCCACCCCATGGATAAGTAGCAGATTCTAATCCTCCTCTTGCAGCATATTCCCATTCTGCTTCACTAGGAAGTCTAAATGATGCTACTTGTTGTCCATTCTTTTTTCTAGATTTTTGGTATTGATTCTTATACATAGTTCTCCAATGGGCAAAAGCTTTGGCTTGTTCCCAAGAAACTCCAACGACAGGATAGTCATTGTATGCATCATGCCAGAAATAATCATTATGCATTGGTTCATTATAACTGTAGTTAAAGTCTTTAATCCATGCTGTTGTATCTGGGTAAATAGGAATAGTCTTTTCTTTAAAAAAGTTTTTTCTTGTATCGCTATCTGATTTAATTGCTGCTTCAGCATCAAAAACTGTGTATGTGTATTCTATTTTTTTTGTATCAAATGTTCTTTCTCCGTTGAAAGATTCTTCTTTAGGAAGAAAAAAACCTTCACCAGGAATTAAACCTTCCATTACTTCAGCATAAGCTAAATCAGGATAATCTTCCCTATTCCAAAAAATATCATTATCAAAATTTAAATTGTAAGTGCTTTTATCAAATTCACTAATTTCAAGATCCAAGTTTGCTTCCCTATAAAGAGTATATCCGCCTTTTTCCTCATCACTTAGATCTTCAACAATTTCATACTTAGGGAAAAATGTATTAATACTATTATCCTTATCTAAATCTTCTTGAGTGGGATTAGAACCTAAATCTTCTATTGCCCTTTTAGCTAAGGCATCCCTAACAACAGAATCCCTTACCCAATTAACAAATTGTTTATACTCACCATTTGTAATTTCAGTTTCGTCCATATAAAATGCCTTAATCGATACTGTACTTACAGGTGCATTTTGTAATTGAACATAATCATCATCAGCCATACCCATTAAGAAAGATCCACTAGGAACCAATATCATTCCAGCAGGTTGAGAAGGAAAAAACTTTTGACCAGTGTATCCTATTAATTCACCTCTATCAGATTTAGAACAGGAAAATGCAAGAATAGAAATTGCAAGTATTAAGAATATCTTTTTCACTTATTTTTTAATTTTTTCTAAAGTTAGAATCCGTAAAAATAACATAATTTTAGACGCTAAAATAAACTTTTGGTTTAATTATACGAAATTTCTTTTCAAACATAGTAATATTCTTTCTGAAATTATCTGATTACAAGCATCAAGATAGTCCTTTTTATTACATGGTATTAACGTTTTAGTTTTTGAATTATTATCTAATTCAAACCACCATTTTTGACTTAATTCACTACCATAAAACTTTATTTCTTGATCACCTATTGAAACATAATAAGAATTTCCATTAAAATCTTTAGAGCAAGGATCCTCTTTAATTCTAAGACAAAAGCCTTCAATAAAATACCATATAACCTGTGACAATAAAGCATAAGAAATTTCATTATCAAAAATATCAAAAATTCCAAATGAAGATAACTTATTACTTATTCCAGCATATCTAGAAATGCTACAAATCTGACTGCTTTGGAAACCATTTGGAAAATTATGTATAAAATTTAATTCTGATGCTTTTATAGATTTAAAATCAAGGGAAACAATATTTGCATTTCTTAAGCATGGCTCAATAATATCAATTTTTCTATCAACTTTTCCAAGTCTGTAGGATTCAAAATGCATTTTTTCTAACAAATCTATTTCTTCCTGAGAGTTCAAAAAGGTTTGAAACCCAATATTTGCGTAATGATTTAATTCATTTTTTTCATCTAGAATTATTTTTGACATAAATGAAAGATCATTAAACTTATTTTTGATTTGACCAAAATCAAATTTGTTATCAATACAACATAAATTTATCTCATTTTTTTTACCGCAATAAGACTTATAAATAGAAAATGTCAAGTCTTGGCTTCCACCAAAAAAAAGAGGAATTACATTATTATTAATTAAAGTTTCAGAAATATTTTGAATGGCATAATATGTATCTGAAAGTTTATTTCCATTTATAACATCTCCTAAATCCATTAAATTAATTTGCCAGTCTCCAGAGTATAAAGAATAAAATTCTTTTCTAAAAGAATTGGTTTTAAAATAATTTAAATCTGAGTTAGAACTTCCTCTGTACTCATTTAATCCAATTAATGCAATATCTATTGTAGATAAATCAATATTCTGAAGATATGTTAATAGGTTTTTACCTATTGACGACAAAGGCAATTTTTCCCTATATGTTAAAATATTTTTATTTAATGGCGAAAGAAAATCATTAAACATTATTTCTTTTTTGATTTACTTTTTTTAGATTTTTTAGAAAACAAAGCAATTACATCATCTTTAGAAAGTTTTTCAATGTTTGTTCCTTTGGGTAATTCAATTTTACTTTTTCCTTTAATAATGTTGAACCTTCCCCATCTGGCTTTTTCAATCCTAATTTCTTCATTCTCCCATACCTTAAGAATTTTTTCCGCTTCCTTTTTCTTTTTTTCTTCAATTAATTTTTCAAGATCTTCTTGAGATAAATTTTCAAAATCATAGGATTTATTTACATTTATAAATAACCCACTCCATTTAATAAAAGGTCCAAACCTTCCTTTTCCTTTACTAATATCATGTCCTTCATAATTTCCTATAGGAGCATCAGCTTTTCTTTTCTCAAGAATTAATTCAATTGCCTGTTCCAAAGTAACTTCTAAGGGGTTCATGCCTTTCGGCAGAGACACAAAAATATTATTATGTCTAACGTAAGGTCCAAACCTGCCTGTATTTGACTCTACTTTCTCATTTTCAAAATCGCCTAGATAATATGGTAATTTAAAAAGTTCAAGACTTTCTTCTAATGTAATTTTTCCAATTTTTTGATCAGGAAGAAGACCAGCAAAAATTGGTTTTTCTTCATCTTCAACTGTTCCAATCTGCACCATTGGTCCAAACTTTCCTAAACGAACGATTACTTTTCTTCCACTTTGTGGATCATTTCCCAAAAATCTTTCTCCAGATTCTCTTTTAGCATTTTCTTTTACATTTTCTACATTTGAATGAAAGTTCCCATAAAAATCTTTTAAAATACTTGTCCATTCTTTATCTCCATTAGCTATTTTATCAAAATCTTGTTCAACACTGGCAGTAAAATTATAATCCAAAATATTATTAAAATTGTTTACAAGAAAATTAGTCACAATAATTCCTACTTCGGTAGGAACAAGTTTACCTTTATCAGAGCCTATTATTTCATTTGATTTTTTTATTTCAACATTATTTCCCTCTAAATGGAACTCGTTATACAATCTTGTTTCACCTTCAAAAGTGCCTTTTGTAACATATTTTCTATTTTGAATCGTAGTTATCGTAGGAGCATAAGTAGACGGTCTTCCTATTCCTAACTCTTCCAGTTTTTTAACTAATGCTGCCTCAGTAAATCTAAATGGAGGTCTAGAAAATTTTTGAGTAGCCACCATTTTTATGTTATTTAAACTTTCACCAACTGTAAGATTAGGAAGAATATTATTATTATTTTTTTCTTCCTGACTTTCTTCAACAGCAGCAACATAAACCTTTAGAAAACCATCAAATTTTACCACTTCTCCTTTACTAGTAAATTCATTATGATAACTATTTGACTTAATTTTGAAAATTGTTCTTTCTAGAGATGCATCACTCATCTGAGAAGCAATAGTTCTTAACCAAATTAATCTATATAATCTAGATTGATCAGAATCCATATGAACTTCAAATTTTTCAAAATTTGTAGGACGAATAGCTTCATGTGCCTCTTGAGCACCTTTATTTTTATTACTGTATTTTCTTTTAAATGAATAATTATTTCCAAACTGTTTTGATATAACTTGCTCTGCTGAATTTAATGCTTCATTAGATAAATTAACACTATCTGTTCTCATATAGGTTATGTGCCCTAACTCATATAATTTTTGTGCAGCTGACATTGTTCTACTAACACTAAAACCTAATTTTCTTGAAGCTTCTTGTTGTAAAGTTGATGTAGTAAACGGTGCCGAAGGTGATTTTTTAAAAGGTTTTTTATCAATTGATGAAATATTAAATTTTCCATTAATACTTTCATTCAAAAACTTTTTTGCCTCTTCCTCAGAACTAAAATTATTTGAAAGATTGGCATTAAATTCTTGATTATTTGAATTACTAAACTTTCCCAAAATTTTATAAAATGAAGATGGCACAAATTCATTAATTGCATTTTCACGATCAACTAACAACCTCACTGCTACAGACTGAACTCTACCAGCAGAAAGACCTCCTTTTACTTTTCTCCATAAGATTGGAGATATTTCAAATCCAACCAATCTATCTATCACCCTTCTAGCCTGTTGAGCATTAACCAAATTGTAATTAATTTGCCTAGGATTTGAAATTGCTTTAGTAATGGCATTTTTAGTTATTTCTCTAAAAACAATTCTTTTTGTTTTGTTTTTATCAAGCTTTAAAGTTTCATAAAGATGCCAGGCAATAGCTTCTCCTTCTCTATCTTCATCACTAGCTAACCAAATAAAATCAGCACTATCTGCTTTCTTTTTTAAATCTTTAACTACATCTTTTTTATCATTAGATATAATGTATTTGGGTTTAAAATTATTTTCAATATCAACTCCAATTTCTTTTGATGGTAAATCAGAAATATGTCCATAACTAGATGCAACCTTAAAATCATTTCCTAAATATTTTTCAATGGTTTTGGCCTTTGCCGGCGATTCAACAATTACTAAATTTTTAGACATATAATTTGAAATTTAAGATCACAAAAGTATATTATTTTTTTTATTCAAATTAAATAAGAAATTTTTTAAGATTGTATTTATTCAAAAATTATTACTGACATATTGTCACAATTACTATTAAATATTATATTTGCACCTGATTATTAAGAATACATTTTAAATGAGTATTGATTTCAAAACAAAAAAAAAAAGAACTTCATTCTAATTCTATTAAAACTAATTTGAAAAAATTTTACATAGAAAGCTATGGTTGTCAAATGAATTTTGCAGATAGTGAGGTTGTTGCTTCCATTGTATCAAAAGAAGGATACACTTCAACTCAAAGTTTGAATGATGCCGATTTAATATTGCTAAATACTTGTTCAATTAGAGAAAAAGCTGAACAAACTATTAGAAAAAGATTAAAAGGTTTTAACAAATTGAAAAGAAAAAATAAAAATTTAAAAGTTGGTGTTCTGGGCTGTATGGCTGAACGTTTAAAAAGTCAATTTTTAGATGAAGAAAAAATAGTAGATTTGGTGGTAGGTCCTGATGCTTATAAGGATATTCCTAATTTAATTAAAGAAATTAATGATGGAAGAAATGCTGTAAATGTAATACTATCTAAAGAAGAAACCTACGGAGATATAAATCCAATTCGTTTGTCTTCGAATGGTGTTACAGCTTTTGTTTCCATAACAAGAGGATGTGATAATATGTGCACTTTTTGTGTAGTTCCTTTTACCAGAGGAAGAGAAAGAAGTCGTGACCCCAAGAGCATATTAGATGAGATTAAAAAATTAGTCGATAAAAACTACAAAGAAATAACCCTTCTAGGCCAAAATGTAGATAGTTATTTATGGTATGGGGGAGGCCTAAAAAAAGATTTTAAAAAAATTAGTGCACTAAGACAAAAAACATCTATTAATTTTTCAAAATTATTAAAATTAGTAGCTGAATCTTTTCCATTATTAAGAATTAGGTTTTCTACATCTAATCCACAGGATATGAGCTCTGATGTTATAAAAACAATGTCTAATTACTATAATATTTGTAATCACATTCACCTACCAGTTCAATCAGGAAGCAATAAAATTCTAAAAGCAATGAATAGGCAACACACAAGAGAAGAATATTTAGAATTAATTAATCAGATAAAAAAAGTAATGCCTGATTGTTCCATTTCTCAAGATATTATTTCTGGATTCCCTAATGAAACTCAAAAAGATCACGAACTTACACTTGATTTAATGGAAAAAGTAAAATATGATTTTGGATATATGTTTAAATATTCTGAAAGACCTGGAACTTTAGCATCCAAAAAATTTGATGATAATGTCTCCGAGCTAAATAAAAAAAATAGATTACAAGAGATTGTAGATCTTCAACAGAAGCATAGCTATTATAGAACGAAAAGCTTCATGGGCAAAATAGTTGAGGTACTAATTGAAAAGGAATCAAAAAAATCAAACTCTCAATGGAGCGGTAGGAATCAACAAAATACAGTAGTTGTTTTTGAAAAAGAAGATTATAAAATTGGTGATTTTGTGAATGTTTTAATTACTGATTGCACTTCAGCTACATTAATTGGAAATCCAATTAATTATTCTAAAAAATTAAAAAATGGAATTATCTACTCAAACAATTAAACAACGCTTTGGAATAATTGGTAATGACCTTTTATTGGATAGGGCAATAGAAAAAGCTGCAAGGGTTTCAGCCACTGATATTTCAGTCTTGGTTACAGGGGAAAGTGGAGTTGGAAAGGAAAGTTTCCCCAAAATTATTCATCAACTTTCTCATAGAAAACATAATAAGTTTATTGCTGTTAATTGTGGTGCTATACCAGAGGGGACCATCGATTCCGAATTGTTTGGACATGAAAAAGGGGCTTTTACAGGAGCATCTAATTCTAGAAAAGGTTACTTTGAGGTAGCTGATGGAGGGACAATTTTTTTAGATGAAGTTGGTGAATTACCAATTACAACCCAGGTTAGGCTTTTAAGAGTTTTAGAAAATGGTGAGTTTATAAAAGTTGGATCTTCTGAAGTTCTTAAAACGAATGTTAGAATTGTAGCTGCAACTAATTTAGACATGGAATCTGCAATCATAAAAGGAAAATTTAGAGAAGATCTTTTTTATAGACTTAGTACTGTTGAAATTAAAGTTCCACCATTAAGAAATAGAAAGGATGATATACATTTATTATTTCGAAAGTTTGCTTCAGATTTTGGAAAAAAATATAATATGCCCACTGTAAGATTAGATATTAATGCTCAAAAACTTTTAACACAATATTCCTGGAATGGAAATGTTAGACAATTGAGAAATGTTGCTGAACAGTTGTCAGTTTTAGAAGAAAAAAGAGATGTTTCGGTTTCCCTATTGCAGTCCTATTTGCCTGATTTTAATTCGACATTACCAGCAATAATAAATAAACAAAAAGACTCATCTGATTTTTCAAATGAAAGAGAAATATTGTATAAAGTACTTTTTGACATGAAAAAAGATTTAAATGATTTGAAAAAAATTACAGAACATTTGAATACCTCCAAAAAAAATACAGATTATCAAAAAGAAGATTTAAGTAACCTTGAAAAATTATATGAAATAAAATCTGATTCTAAGGCAAAATCTACAGAATTGATTGAAATTGATAAAAAAAATAAGAAATTTGAGAACTCTGATTCATTTGATGACAAATACCATTACGCTGAAGAAATAAATGAAGAAGAGACATTATCTATTCATGATAAAGAGTTAGAATTAATAATTAAGGCTTTGGAAAGAAATAATGGTAAAAGAAAAGCTGCTGCAGAAGAATTAGGAATTTCTGAAAGAACATTATACAGAAAAATAAAACAGCATGATATTGAATTATAAAAAAATTAATCTAATTTACTTTTTTGTTATATTAACATTTATAAGTTGTGGCAGTTATTCTTTTACAGGAGCTTCAATACCTGAAGGAACAGAAACTTTTCAAGTAAACTTTTTTGAAAATGATGCAGGAAATAATATGGGCTCTATTTTTGAACCTGGTTTAGATAGAGATTTCACATTATCTTTGCAAAATATTCTACAAAATCAAACAAATCTTCAATTAGTCTCTAATGATGGTGATTTGATATACGAAGGAGAAATCACTGAGTATAGAGTAAGTCCTATGACTGCTACATCAGATTTAACAGCTGCACAAAACAGATTGAGCATTTCTGTTAATGTTAGGTTTTTTAACATAAAAAAAGAGGATGATGATTTTGAAAAAAGATTTTCATTCTATTTTGACTATCCAGCAGAAACTCAATTATTAAATATTAAATCTGAAGCTCATGATTTAATATTTGAAAGAATAACTCAAGATATTTTTAATGCCTCTTTAGCAAAATGGTAGAACTTACTAAAAATAAATTTTCTCAAATAATTATTAATCCACAAAAAATAACTTTGGATGAAACCCTTTCATTTAAAAGTATAATAAAAAAATATCCCTATTTTCAGGCAGCTAGATTAATTGAATTAATAGGCTTAAAAAAACATAATAGTATTAATTATAATAAAGCTCTCAGGGAATGTGCTTTATTTTCAACTGATCGTAGTGTTTTAAGAGAAATAATTGAATTTGGTAAAATAAATAACAATGAGAACAATTTAAAAAAATCACAAGAAATTATTCTTGCTTCTGAAAAAACAAAAAATTCTTTTCTAGAGTGGTTAAAAGTAACAAAACCTGTAAATACTAACATAAATAAAGATGAAACGTTGATACAAAATTTCATTAGATCTAAACCTAAAATTGGGTTTGATAAAACCATTTCAAAAAAAAATTTAGCTAAAGAGTTTAAAGTAAGTAAAAAAGAATTTATGACTGAAACATTAGCAAAACTTTATTTTAAACAAAATAAATTTAAAGAAGCTATTAAGGCTTATCAGATTTTAAGTTTGAAATATCCAGAAAAAATTAGTTTATTTGCAGACCAAATAAAAATGATAAAAAATAAATCATGAGTAGTTTTTCAATATTTTTATTACTAATAATTTCTGTTTCATTTTTACTAGTTTTAGTAATTATGGTTCAAAATCCTAAAGGAGGAGGTCTTTCTTCAAGTTTTGGAGGTGATTCTCAGCAGATAGGTGGTGTTAAAAAAACAACTGATTTTTTAGATAAAAGCACCTGGGTTTTAGCTTCTTTATTATTAATTTTAATCTTATTATCAAACCTTACGATTAATAGAGGATCTGAAAATACTGATTCAAAACTTTTAGATCCAAATCAAATTGAAGCATCCATCCCAGAAACTTTACCTGAAGACATTCCTTTGGAAATTCCAGTTAAAGATTAAAAAACAGGTATGTCATGCTGTCATTTGATATAAAAATCATAATCAATTTGTCAGTTTATTTTATTTGGCATGATTGATGTAAAATATAGTTAAATTAAATTTTTATAATGATGAATAAAAAAAGTATTAAACCATTAGCAGACCGAATTTTAGTTCAGCCTCTTGAAGCCGAAACCAAAACAGCTTCTGGAATTATAATTCCTGATTCAGCTAAAGAAAAACCACAAAAAGGAAATGTTGTAGCTGTTGGACCAGGAACAAAAGAAAATCCAGTAACCGTTAAAGTTGGTGATACAGTTTTATATGGAAAATATTCTGGCACAGAACTTAAACTTGAAAATATTGATTATTTAATTATGCGAGAAAGCGATATTCTTGCAATTGTATAAACTTATAAATTAAAATAAAATGGCAAAAAAAATTCAATTTGATGTAGAAGCTAGAGAAGGTCTTAAAAAAGGCGTAGATGCTTTAGCTAACGCTGTTAAGGTAACCTTAGGCCCTAAAGGAAGAAACGTAATTGTAGGAAAATCTTTTGGAGGACCTCAAGTCACAAAAGATGGAGTTACCGTTGCAAAAGAAATAGAATTAGAGGATGCTCTTGAAAATATGGGAGCACAAATGGTAAAAGAAGTTGCTTCAAAAACTAATGATTTAGCTGGTGATGGTACTACAACTGCTACGATATTAGCTCAAGCCGTTGTAAAAGAAGGTCTAAAAAATGTTACTGCAGGTGCCAATCCGATGGATTTAAAAAGAGGGGTTGATAAGGCTGTAGACGTTGTTGTGAAAGAATTAAATAAAAAAGCTCAGACAGTTGGAAATTCCTCAGAAAAAATAAAACAAATAGCTTCCATTTCAGCTAATAATGATAAGGCAATAGGTGAGTTAATTACTGAAGCATTCGATAAAGTTGGAAAAGAAGGAGTCATAACTGTTGAAGAGGCAAAAGGAACTGATACTTATGTTGATGTTGTTGAAGGAATGCAGTTTGACAGAGGTTATTTATCTCCATATTTTGTCACTAATTCAGAAAAAATGGAATCTGATTTAGAATCTCCATATATTTTGCTTTATGATAAAAA
>MDSV01054029.1_pt1 | contig 25095 bp, 22 predicted proteins | sample 810851 | NCBI WGS metagenome assembly MDSV01 (sample SAMN05326640, study PRJNA326480) | marine metagenome | isolation source: seawater | place: Atlantic Ocean: North East | collected 2012
AGACGGTGAAGCTCCGATATTTAGTATTGCAGATTATGGTTTAGAAGCAGATTTATTTAAAGCTCTTCCAGAATTTTTATCTGAGTTAAACAAACTCAACACTATCCAAAAATAATTAGTTTGATATAGTCCTCGCATGGCTCGCGAGACAATGCAATATGATGTGATAATAGTTGGTGCTGGACCATCAGGTTTATCGACAGCAATCAAACTTAAGCAATTAGAACCAAAGTTAAATGTCTGTATTTTAGAAAAAGGGGCTGAAGTTGGAGCCCATATATTAAGCGGAAATGTTTTAGAAACTAGAGCTTTAGATGAATTATTACCAAAATGGAAAGAACTAGGAGCTCCAATTAAAACTAAAGTTACAAAAGAAAAATTTTTATTTTTAGGAAAAAAATTATCTTTAAGTTGGCCGACTTGGCTTCTGCCTGCCGTTCAAAAAAACCATAACAATTACATCATAAGTCTTGCTAATCTTTGTCGTTGGCTTGCAGAACAAGCAGAAAATCTAGGAGTTGAAATTTTTCCAGGATTTCCTGCTAGTGAAATTCTATATAATGAAGATGGTTCTGTTAAAGGAGTTTCTACTTTGGATATTGGTTTAGATAAAGAGGGAAATAAAAAGGAAGGTTATCAAGAAGGAATGGATTTGCACGCCAAAGTCACTGTATTTTCAGAGGGGTGTAGAGGTCACTTAGGAAAACAATTAATTAAAAAATTTAAACTTGATGAAGGAAAGAATCCTCAACAATATGGTATTGGTTTAAAAGAAATTTGGGAAGTGAGTGAAGAACAACATCAAGAAGGTTTAGTTATGCATACAGCTGGATGGCCTTTGGATAGCAAAACATATGGTGGAAGTTTTATTTATCATGCAGAGAATAAACAAATTTATCTTGGCTATGTCATAGGGCTTGATTACCAAAATCCCCACCTTTCACCATTTGATGAGTTTCAGAGATTTAAAACTCATAAAGCAATAAGAAAAATGCTTGAAGGAGGAAAAAGAATTTCTTTTGGTGCTAGAGCTCTAATTGAAGGCGGTCTTCAAAGTTTACCAAAGATGTATATGCCTGGCGCATTACTAGTCGGATGTGATGCTGGCACATTGAATATGCCCAAGATTAAAGGCACACATACCGCTATGAAAAGTGGAATGATTGCTGCAGAAACTATCGTTGAGCATTTTAAAAATAAAAGAAAATTATGTTATTATGAGGAGTTATTTAATAAAAGTTGGGTATACCAAGAACTTCATTCAGCAAGAAATGTAAAGCCTAGTTTTAGTTTGGGGCTAATTTTTGGAATTATTTTTACAGGAATAGACCAAATTTTGTTTAGGGGGAAATTACCATTTACTTTAAAACATAAACATGCCGATCATGAGGCTTTAAAACCGGCTAGCCAAATGCCTAAAATTGAATATCCTAAACCTGATGGTAAGCTTACTTTCGATAAAACAAGTTCAGTCTATCTGACTGGAACCAATCATAGAGAAAATCAGCCAGTGCATCTGAAACTAAAAGATCCAAGTTTACCAATCAATTATACCTTAAAAGAATACGATGAACCTTCCCAAAAATATTGTCCAGTAGGTGTTTATGAAATTCAACAAGAAAAGTTTGTTATAAATTCTCAAAACTGCATTCACTGTAAGACTTGTGATATTAAAGAACCTTCTCAAAATATTACTTGGGTAGCTCCAGAAGGCGGCGGCGGTCCTAAGTATGGAAATATGTAGATTTAAGATAGATCTACTGCGAATTCTTTTAATTTTTCAATTGGAACTAACTCTAAAGTTTTTTGGTGTGTTGCTTTTAAATATATTGGGCATCCTTTTCCGGCATCAAGAGCTCTTGCATACCAACTAGCACAAACGCACCATTTATCTCCGTCTTTAAGTCCTGGAAAACCAAATTCTGGATGTGGAGTAATCAAGTCATTACCGGCTTCTTTGCACCATTTTAGAAATTCATCGTTTACCTTAACACAAACAGTATGAAGTCCATGGTCATTTTTATCTGTATTGCAACAACCATCTCTAAACCATCCAGTCATAGGATCAGTTGAACAACTTTCTAAATTCTCTCCTAAAACATTTTTTGCATTAGTCATGATAAATTACTAGTATCTTGCAAGCGATTTTTAAAATAATCTTCAAAAGATTTATTACATGTCAAAAGATATTTGTCTTCAAGGTGATAAATTGAACAATCAATCCTTGCTATTAGAGTTTGAGCCATTACTGAAAAAGGAAATTTTTTTAATCGTAAGTCAAAATTTGTTAATTTGTTTAGAAATTCTTTTTTATTTTTGCCATTTATTTCAAAATAAACTTGTCCATAAGAATAATCAGATGCAAGCATTTCATTATTGGAGTTTATATTTGAAATAAATTTTAGAATTTTTTTATAGTCCTGATTTTCTAAATAAATCAAACTCCATTGATCAAATGAATTTTTACCAAAAACATACTTATTACTTAATGATATTTCTAGATTTCTTGATGGAGGTTGAATTAATATCTCTTTATTTATAATTTGATTGAATTGCTCTTTTCCATCTCCTCTTATTAAAACTTGTTGATAGTTTTTTTGAACAATCTCTACTCCATCTATAGATACTATTTTTGTCATGATACTAACCTCTTGTTTTCAGGATCTATAAAAACAGGATTTACTATTTCAATAGGGATATTTTTAGTTCCTTTGGGAGTTGAAACGAATAACTTTTGACCCATTAATTTATTACCACCTTTAATCATGGCTAGAGAGATGCAATGATTTAAATTGGGACTATGATAGCTTGAAGACACATGCCCAAGATAATTTATAGGTGATTTAACTTTTCTTGGTAAAGTCGCACATTCTACTACATGTTGACCTTCTTCAATAAATTGAGATTTGTTTAATGGAATGATTCCAACTAATTGCTTTCTATCCTCTCTGATGGTGTCGCTTCTTTTAAGCGATCTTTTTCCAATAAAATCTTTTTTCTTTTTGCCTATCATCCAATTAAAATTGATGTCTATTGGAGTAACTGTTCCATCAGTTTCTTGTCCGATAACAACATAGCCTTTCTCTGCTCTTAATAAGTGCATAGTCTCTGTTCCGTATGGAACCAGATCAAATTCCTTTCCATGTTCAAATATTAGTTCCCAAAGTCCTAAGGCATGTTTAGGAGAAATATATATTTCATAACCTAATTCACCTGTAAAACTTGCTCTCATTATTCTTGCCTGGGTGTTTTTGTATTCAAAAGTTTTAAAAGTCATAAAAGGAAAGTTCTCATTAGAAAAATCTACTTCTGTGAAGACTTTGCTTATTATATTTCTTGATTTTGGACCACTTATATTAAAAGTTGTGAATTGCTCAGTAATAGAATTTAGATAAACATTTAAATGAGGCCATTCGGTTTGAAGAAATTCTTCCATATGGGCTAAAACTTTTGGAGCTCCACTTGAAGTAGTTGTAGCTATAAAATGATTATCATTTATTTTACACACTATTCCATCATCCATTATCATGCCATCTTCACCTAACATTAGTGCATATCTTGATGTTAAGGGTTTCATTTTAGTAAATGCGTTAGTGTACATAAGATTCATAAACTCTAATGCATCTTTTCCTTTAATCTCAATTTTACCAAGTGTGCTTCCATCGAGAATACCTGCCGATTGCCTAGTTTGTTTTGACTCCCTTTGAACAGCTTGATGCATTGTTTCTGAGTTAAATTTTTTGAAATACCATGGTCTTTTCCACTGACCTACATCTTCAAATACTGCATGATGTTTTATGTGCCAATTATGAACTGGTGTTTTTCGCTCTGGATCGTAGTACTCATAAGTACTTCTACCAGCTATCGCTGCAAAACTTAAAGGAGCGTAAGGAGGTCTGTAAGTTGTTGTTCCAACTTCCGATATTTTTTTATTTAAAAGTTTTGATACTATTCCTAATGAATTAATACTGCTAATTTTTCCTTGGTCTGTACCCATGCTATTAGTTGTATATCTCTTTAAATGTTCAATACGATCATAACCCTCTAAAATAGATTGTTTAAGATCTTTTGTTGTAACGTCGTTATGTAAATCAATAAAAGATTTAGACCAATTAGATTTTTTTTCTGTTTTTGTTTCCCATAACTCACTTATAGAAAAATTTTCTGAAACATTAAGCTCAAATGCAGGGTTATATTTTTTATTAGTTATAAAAGATATTTTCTTATCAATCTCACTGACTAGTTCTTTAAAATTAAAATTTCCACTGACAGATCCTAAGGTAATTGTATTTTGAAAAGGTGTGTCGGGTTTAAATGAAATGATTTCGTCATCCCATTTAAGTAATCCTTTGGACTGGGTAAATAGATGAATATCCGGATTGTATCCACCTGATACACATAACATTGATGAATTAACAACGCTTAATGACTTGAGTGACCGGATATTAATATTTTCAACTTTTTTATTTCCATCACAGCCTTCAACCTCGGATTCCGGGTAAAATTTAATATTATTAATTTTTAAATATTCTTTAATTTCTTTTTGAATATTTTCTTCTTTTCTGGAGTCAATATAAGCAATAGGTTTGCATTTTAAACTAACTAATGATTTTACTAAGCTGATTGTCGAAGAGTTATTAGTAAAAATAACTGGTCTTTCTTCAGGAACCACGCCGTACCTATGAATATATTTTTCAAATGAAGAAGCCAACATCACGCCTGGAAGATCATTGTTTCTAAATGATATTATTCTTTCTATGTGACCATTAGCTAAAATTGTATGTGTAGTTCGTATTTTATGAAGAGTAAGTTCAGATTTATTGGTATCAATTTTTTTTCCAGGAAATTTATCTTCAAGAGCTATAAGATGATTGATAAAATTATATGTATTGGCCAAGGTATTCTTGAGTATTTTAATATTTTTGCACTTTTTAATTAATTCTTCAGTTTCATTAATCCAATCAATTGCTTTTTTTCCTTCAATGCTCTTTATTTTATTAGAATTTTTTAATATCCCACCTAAAAAGCTGTCCTGCTCTATTAATAAAACTTCCTGATCGCTATCTATAAGTTTTCTTGCACAAATCAAACCGCTTAGTCCTCCTCCTATAATGACAATATCTACATTGTGATTTTGATGAATGCTTTTGGATCTAAAGTTTTTTGGAGGCTTACCCAACCCGGCAGTTCTTCTTATCAAAGGTTCATAGATATTTTTCCAAAAACCTTTGGGTCCCATAAATGTTTTGTAATAAAAGCCTGCAGAAAAAATTGGTGATAAAATATTGTTTAATGATCCGATATCAAAAGATAGAGATGGCCATCTATTTTGACTGTTTATCTCTATGCCATCATAAATATGTTTTACCGTGGCTCTAGTATTAGGTTCATTATGTTCATTCAAAATTTGTACCAATGCATTGGGTTCCTCAATACCACAGGTATAAATACCTCTGGGTCTATGATATTTAAAGCTTCGTCCAATCAATTTAATGTTATTTCTAATTAATGCAGATGCTACTGAATCTCCCTGGTAAGCTTCGAGTGACTTACCATCAAAAGTAATTTGAATTTTATTTTTTGATATATAATTACAATTTTTATTATCTAAAGCTGACATAAACTATTTTTTTACTGCAAAATTTCCAGATCCTACCAATGGCTCTCCAGATGGAGATTTTAATGAGCTTTTAAATTCACTCATTTCAGGTCTGTCATCAGTCAACTTATAAATTTTTAAAATTTTATCAGTAGACGTATCACGTACTGCATTAAACCATTTTCTGCATCCATGCGAATGCACCCACCTTTCATAAAAAATTCCTTTGGGATTAGATCTATAAAATACATACTGACCCCATTCTTTATCATCTAGTGTATCTGGATCCTTAGGTCTTATTACGTGAGCTTCACCTCCGTTAGTAAATTCTGATTGTTCTCTCTCTCCACAATATGGACATTTTATTAAAATCATAATTAATGTGCTACTGCAGCTGCGCCATGTTCATCGATTAATCTTCCGTCGGAAAATCTTTCAAGATTAAAAGGAGCATTTATTTTATGTGGTTCATCTTTAGCTACTGTGTATGCAAAAACATTAGCGCTTCCAGGAGTTGCCTTAAATCCACCAGTTCCCCAACCACAATTAAAATATAATCCTTTAACATCGCATTTACTAATTATTGGACTTGCATCAGGACAAATGTCTACAATTCCTCCCCATTGTCGAAGCATTTTCATTTTTCCAAAAATTGGATAAAGTTCTACAATAGCTCGAACAGTTTCTTCAATGACATCGTATCCTCCTCGTTGTGTAAATGAGTTATACCCATCAGTACCTGCACCGATTACTAGTTCGCCTTTATCAGATTGACTTATGTATGCATGAACTGCGTTGGACATTACTACTGTATTGATTATGGGCTTAATTGGTTCTGAGACTAAAGCTTGTAAAGGTCTGCTTTGCAAAGGAAGTCTCACTCCAGCTGTTTGGGCTAAAACACTTGTGTGCCCAGATGCTACGACTGCTATCTTATCTGCTTTAATAAATCCTTTGGATGTTTCAACGCCTTGAACTTTATGATTATCTGTTTTAATATTTTTAACTTCACAATTTTGAATTATATCAACTCCTAACTCATCTGCCCTCATTGCAAAACCCCAAGCTACTGCATCATGTCTAGCTACACCTCCTCTTGGTTGGTAGGCAGCTCCTAATACAGGATAACGTAAATTGTCTGTATTCATTATGGGAACTAATTCTTTAATTTGTTTTGTGTCTATCCACTGGGTGTCAAGACCATTAAGTCTATTGGCACTTACTCTCCTTTTTATTTCTTTAATGTCGTGTTCATTATGAGCTAAATTCATCACACCTCTTTGACTAAACATCATATTAAAGTTTAATTCTTTAGATAGGTTTTCCCATAACTTAATAGAGTGGTCATACAAATATGCACTTTCATTCCAAAGATAATTTGATCGTATAATAGTTGTGTTACGACCTGTATTGCCGCCTCCCAGCCAACCTTTTTCTATTACTGCAATATTTTTTACTCCATGCTCTTTAGCCAAATAATAAGCTGTACCTAACCCATGACCTCCACCACCTACTATTATTACATCATAGCCTTTTTTTGGTTCAGGGTTTTCCCACATTTTTTGCCAATTTTGATTATTGGTAAAAGAATTCTTAATAAGACTTAAAAATGAATATTTTTTTTTCACACACAAAGCTACCAAAAATAATTGGGGTCAGCTAGTATTTTAGTTAAGATTATTTATTCCTGATAATTTGGAGATTTTATTTTTAATCTTAGTGCACATATCTGTGCTAACTGGCTCTAAAAATGGAACACAATTTGTATATTTAGTGGTCTTCTTTTGTTTTTTTACCTTAACTTTTTCAGAACCCTTATTGTTTTCACTATAATTTAATGCATGTTCTAAAGGTGATTTTCCTGTTTGAGCTTTCACTCCAAAACTGACAGCGCTTTGAATAGAAGATTGTAATAATTTACCATTAGCCGCTCCAGTAGAAGCAGGTCCTAACAATGCTATGGACTCAGCACATCCTACTAAAAATAATAGCGATATTGACAACAGTATTTTTTTCATACTTCGAATCCCCTGGTGACTTTATATAGGTATCACTCGAGGATTGTAAATAGAATTTATTGATTGTAAATAGAATTTATTCCAGAGTTCTAATAGGTTTATTTTTCAAGCAGGCGTTAAGATTTTCCATCATTTGAAAATAAAACTTTGAGTAATTTTCTGCTGTCACATACCCAATGTGCGGAAATAACAATGCTTGTGGAAAAAATCTTAATTTATGATCTTGAGGAAGAGGCTCAGTTTCATACACATCAAGTCCGACTCCGGCTATTGTTTCTTCATCTAAAGCCTTGATTAAATCTTTCTCATTTATAATTAATCCTCTTGAAGTGTTTATTAAAAATGAACTACTTTTCATCATTTGAAACTCTTTTGTCGTAAAAAGATTTTTGTAACGATCACCTAAAACTACATGAATCGAAATAATATCTGAGGCCTTTATTAAATCTTCTTTTGACATTGGTATAACACCTAGTTCGTTTGCTTTTGAAAGATTTAAGTTTTCACTCCAAGCACAAACTTCCATTCCAAAGGCTTTGCCAATTTTTGCAACTTGAGAACCAATTTTTCCTAGTCCTATTAAACCCAACATCTTACCTTTCAACTCAAGACCTATGGTTGTTTGCCAATATCCTTGGAACATATTATCTACTTCTTGCCTAACATTTTTTAGCAGTCCTAAAATTAAAGTCCATGTTATTTCAGCTGCAGGATTTGAATTTATCTCAGTTCCACATACAATAATTTTTTTTTCTTTTGCTGCGTTTAGATCGATAGAATTATTTCTCATTCCACTTGTCATTATATATTTCAATTTGGACAAGCTGCTGATCAATGATTTAGTAATTGGAGTTCTTTCTCGCATAATAAAAAGAGCCTCAAAATCTTCTAAAGCAATAATAGTTTCCTCTTCACTTTGAAAAGGCTCATTAAATATTTTAAAGTCATAGTTATCTTTATATAAATTTATATCTATTATTTGCTCAAAAGCATTTTGATAATCATCTAGTACGGCTACTTTAATCATATTCTCTTTTTTTTGTTAGACAAATAGATCCCAAATATTATAAATCCTGCTCCAGCAAAATGATATGTTTGAAATTTTTCATTAAATATTAATATTGCTAAGATAGCGCTGAATAATGGCATTAATTGAATAAACATACTAGCTCGGTTTGGGCCAATAATTTCTATAGCCTTTTGCCAACAATAGTACGCGGCTATTGCTGGGAAAATTACTACATAAAAAAGGATTATAAAAAATGCTTTATTAAAATTTACACTCAAGCCAATTGATTTTTCATAAAAGAATTGAGGAATTAAGAAAATTAGTCCCACTGTCACCATTAATTGTATCAAAGAAAATTGAGAAAATTTAAATTTATATTTCTTTAGCAAAGTTGAATAAAGAGACCATGTTATTACACAAACAAGCATCCATAGATCGCCCTTATTAAAATTAAGGGAAGTTATTTTTTCTATATTTGCATTAGAAATTATCGTGGCAACTCCTATTATTGATAGTAATAATCCTAGTAATTGGTAAATGTTTGTTTTTTCTATTTTCATTAGAGAAGAAAGTACCATTACAACTGCTGGAATTGCTGCAAGCATTAAAACAGCATTTATAACTTGGGTATAGTTAAGTGCAAAATAAACAACTGAATTAAAAGTGCTTATTGTTATCACCCCCATGAAACTAATTAAAAGTAAATTTTTTTTGATATTAGGTAAGTTAATGTATATTTCTTTGTAGGTAAAAGGGATTAAAATTAACCAAACTGATACCCACCTAAAAAAGTTAAGAGTTAAAGGAGGGACTTCAAAGAGAGTTGCAAATTTACCTATAATAAAATTTCCTGACCAGAATAAAGTGGCTAAGATAAGAAAACCATACGCTAAATAATTTTTTGACAAATGTACTCCTAATTAAATCTTGTTGATCTATAAGGAGACAAATCCAAATTAGTTTTTTCTCCCAATAACATTCCAGAAACGATCTTTCCAGTAATCGCACCAAGAGTCCATCCTAAATGATGGTGGCCAAAAGCATAAATAATATTTTTGTTTTTCGAAGATGGTCCAAGTATTGGAAGAAAGTCTGGAAGTGTAGGTCTGAATCCTAACCACTCATCATCGTGTTTTTCAAGCTGAGAAACTAATTCTTTGGCACATTTTACAACATACGCTATTCTTTTTTTTGACGGAGGATTTTTTAAACCTCCCAGCTCAACTGTTCCAACTGCTCTTAATCCTTGATTCATCGGAGTCATTCCAAAGCCTCTATCCAAACAAATAACGGGTCTTGATAATAAGTTTGCCTTATTTTTAAAGTGAACATGATAGCCTCTTTCTGTATCTAGCGGTATATTTTCTCCTAATTGATCAGTAAATTTTTTTGAAAAGGCTCCAGAAGCTACCACAGTTTTTTCAAAAAAATATTCTTTGTGGTCTGTTTTAATTGATGTTTCTTTTTCGTTTAGATTATTCAAATTTCGTACATTTTCTTTTATAAATTTTCCCCCTTTTTTTAAATAAAGTTCAAATATCTTTTTTAAAATCCCTCCTGGATCTCTGGCATGCATGGCGTCTTCGTAAAAAACTCCAGCATCAAATATAGGATTTAAATTCGGTTCCAACTTTAAAATTTCTTCTTTTGTTAATAATTTCTGCTTAACTCCCAGATCATTTCTAATTTTTATCTCTAGTTTTCTACTGCTTAAATTTTTATTTGACCAAATATATAAAATTCCTTTTCTTCCTATTAGGTTTGTAGTATCGATTTCTTTAAATATCTCCTCGTAAGCATCTATTGAAAGACTTAGAATTTGATTCATGTATTTAGCTGTATGAAGCATTGATTTTTTATTGCAATTTTTTAAATAATGTAGGAACCATGGAATCATTTTTGGAACATAATTCCACTTTAGTGCTAAGGGCCCCTCTGAACTAAAAAGCATTTTTGGAACATCTTTTAAAATATCAGGTCTATTGAATTGCAAGACTGCATAAGGTGAGAAGTGTCCTGCATTTCCATAAGATGCTGGTGTAAAATCATTATCAGACGGATTAGACTTATCAAATATAGTGACTGGAATTCCTTTTTTTAATAATTGAAGACCTATACAAAGGCCTTGTATACCAGACCCGATTATTCCTACAGATTTACATTTATAGTTTTCCATTAGTAAACTATATTCTAAACTTAAATTGAATTGTAGTGCGTTAGATTATACTAGGGCTTCGGTGTCTTTATCTTTATCTTTATGACCGTTTGCTGGCCTTATGCTTTTCTTAGTTTTTTTATCATCTTTTGATGATTTAGAGAATAAAAAGTCTCCTGCAGATTTATTTTCCTTGATTCCAGCTTCAGCTGATTTTCTTATATAACCCTCAATGTCAGCTCCATCTTCAGTTCTTAGATTGTTAGCAAATTCAATGTCTCCTTTTACAACTCCTGAGCTTCCAATGACAACATTTGTTGAAGAAACTTTACCATCTAGATGTCCGTGAATTTCAACTTTATCTGCCTCTATAGCGCCAGATACAGATCCAGTTTCTTTTATAACAACTTCATTAGAATAAACTGGCCCTTTGATTAATCCAGCAATATCTATTGCTCCTGAGCTATTTACAGATCCTTCAATACTTACTGTTTCACTTATTAGTGATCTTTCAGTATCTTTTCTTTGTTCAAAAAGTTTTTTTTTGTCTGATCCAAACATTTTATAATTAAGATTAAATCATTAAATTAGGAAATCAACAAGGGTAAAAATAATAAATTATCATGGTCAAAATGGGTTAAGATACTAATTAACTGCTGCGTCTTTATGAATTTTGCATGACATGGCTATTCCTAGACCAAACATAATTGCAAGCATAGAAGAACCTCCATAGGACATAATTGGTAGAGGGGCCCCAACTATTGGGAGTAAACCTAAGACCATCCCCATATTTACCACAATGTAAATGAAAAATGATGTTGCAAAACTATAGCAATATAGTTTTCCAAAGTCACTTCTTGTAACATTTCCTATTTTTACAATCCTACTAACAATTAAAGTGTATATTGAAAGTATTAAGATAGAGCCAAAAAATCCAAACTCCTCAGAAAAGAGGGTGAATATAAAATCAGTATGTTTTTCTGGTAAAAAATCTAAGTAGCTTTGGGAACCATTTAAAAAACCTTTTCCAAACAATCCTCCAGACCCAATCGCAATTTTTGATTGGATAATCTGATAACCAGCTCCTAAGGGATCTCTATCTGGATTAAAAAAAGTCAATATTCTAGCTTTTTGATAAGGTTTTAAAAATGAAATTGCTATGGGTGCTAAAGACAAAAATAAAATTGATGCGTAAGCAAAGAGTTTCATTCTTACGCCAGCTAACCAAACAACTATGATGCCTCCTGCAGCAATTAAAATTGAAGTTCCTAAATCTGGTTGAGCAACTACTAAAAGAACAGGAGCAAATACAGCGGTGAAAGGTATAAATAAATATTTAACTTTATTAACATCTCTCGTAGATATTTGATGATAATATCTAGCTAAAAATAATAAAAGTCCAATTTTCATTAGTTCCGATGGTTGTAAATTCATAAAATACAGATTTAACCATCTTTGAGAGCCGGATGATGTCAATCCAAAATACTTTACACAAATAAGCAACCCAAAAAACAAAATGTAAAGCAAAATACTTGTAGAAAACCAAATGTTTATTTGAAACAGAGAAAATATTAAAAAAAGAATAAAAAAAACTATAAATCTTATAATATGATTTTTAGTATGATAATTTATTTCTCCTCCATCAGTGGAATACATGGCAAACATACTTATAATTCCAAGTATTAAGATTGAGAAAACAAGAATGTAGTCAAAAGAATATATTTTATCTCTTAAAGAAAGTGAGGAATGGATTGTATTCGGTCTAAACATTAAACTTGTTCTCCCATTAAATGATTTTTAGTTTCTCTTAGTTTATGACGCTCTAAAACTTTTTTAATTACTTTTTTTGCTACTGGAGCTGCAGCACTACTTCCGGTACCTCCGTGTTCTACTACTACACTTATTGCATATTGTGGATCATCATATGGAGCAAAAGCAATATATAAAGCGTGATCTCTATTTTTATATACTATATCTTTTTGTTTTACCTCTTTCTCTCTCTGCTCCTCGGTAAACTTTCTAATTTGAGAGGAACCAGTTTTACCGGCAAATATAAATTCTTTTTTTGTTAATCTGGATTTATATGATGTTCCACCAGGTTCATTAGTCGCTGCATACAAAGCATCTTTAATAAAATTAATATTTTCTTTATTTCTAAATAAGGGCTTTACATTAAAGTTTGCCGCAATAAGTCCAGTTTCATCTGATCCTTCATTGAGAAAATTAAGATAGTCTTTTACATTGTTTTGTTTATTTTTTTCATTTCTTATTATTCTAGGTTTAATTTCATATCCTCCATTAGCTATTTGTGCCATCATTAAACAAAGTTGCATAGGCGTTGTTTGATAATAACCTTGTCCGATTCCTGAGTGAAGAGTTTCACCTAAGTACCAGTTTTTTCCAATAAACTTTTTCTTCCATTTTGTATTAGGCACCACACCAGATCTTTCTTCTAAAAAACCCTCAAGTATTTGTCTTCCAAGACCAAACTTTTTTGCAGTTTCAGATAATCGATCAACTCCTAATCTTCTTGCAACTTCATAAAAATATACATCGCAGGACCTTTTTATTGCAGTTCTCATATTCATAAAGCCATGACCTTTTTTCTTCCAGCAGTGAAATTTCTCACCATAAAAATCAATTTTTCCTTTACACTCTATTGTTTTTTTTGGATTTATAACATCATTCTCTAAAGCACTAAGTGCTACGATTGTTTTTATGGTTGAGCCTGGAGGATATAAACCAGAAATTGCTTTGTTGTTTAGGGGCTTGTAATCATTACTGAGTAACTCGTTCCATTCTTTTCTTTTAATTCCATGAACAAAAGAATTTGGGTTATATTGAGGTGAAGAAACCATAGCAACAACATCACCATTGAAAATGTCCATCACACAAACTGAAGCAGCTTCGTTTTTAATTAATTCTGACGCAAGTTCTTGAATTTCAAGATCAATAGTAACTTGATAGTCTTTTCCTGCTTGACCATAATCAATTTGAATCTGTTTAATTCTTTTACCATATGCATTAACTTCATATCTTTGAAAGCCAACTTTTCCGATTATATCTTGATCAAGTTTATGTTCCAGTCCTGTTTTGCCAACTGATAAACCTGTGACTGCCATATCTCTTAAATATTCTTTATTCTCTAAGTCTTTTGCACTTACTTTTGATACATATCCAACTATATGTGCAGCCGAGGTATTCGGATAAACTCTAGCAACAGAAACTATTGGCTCTGCTCCTTGTAATTCATGTAAGAAAAGATTTACTCTTGAAAATTCACCCCAACTGAGATTGTCAGATATTATAATAGGCTCCCAAGGTTTTTGCTTTTTCATTTTCTTTTTTAAAAAAGATATTTTTTCATCACTTAAATCTAAAATTTTTTGTAGCCTAAAAAATAATTGTGCTATGTTAGGGGTGTTTTCAGGAGTAATATGGAGTTGATAAACCTTTTCATTAGTGGCTATCTCTTTGTCAAAGAAATCTTTAATAATTCCTCTTTTGGGTGCTAGCTTCCACTCTCTAAATCTATTTTTGTCCGATAAAGTTCTGTATTTTGTACTTTCATTTATCTGTAAAGAAACAAGCCTTCCAAATATTCCAAATAAGACCACTGCCTTGGCGGCAGAAAGAAGAAACATCCTTCTGGTAATCATCTTTGATTTTATAACTGTATTTTCTTGTAAAGGACTAATCATCTTTTTGTACTCTCATTATTGATTTGTAAATATTAAACAAAAGCCAAAATGCAGGATAAAACAAGATAGTAAAAAAGGAATTATAAAAAATATTAGTATAAGTAACAGTTAAATCAGAGAAATTATAAATAAGAATTAAAAAAGTAAGATTAGATATAAATACTGCTACAAAAAAAGTAGACCAATCTGTAAAAAGAGAAATATTAACTGTCAAATTTTTTACATATGTTGCAACAAAAGAGACCATTAAATAAGAAAATGAACTCACTCCCATAGGCAAGCCCATTATTACATCATTAATAATTCCAGCAAAAAAAACATGGCCATTTGCAACTATAGATGAGCCTCTTAGCATCCAATAATAAATTATTATTAACTGTATATTAAAAGACAAAATCTCAAAAAAACTACTAAAATAAGTATCAATTTCACTGATAGATAAAAAATACAAAAGTATTACAGGTCCATTATTTATTATAGAAGAAATTACATTTTTAAAATTAATTGATCTCATTTTCTTCCTTTGTTTCTTTGCTAATATTTGAAAGATATACACTTACAAAGTCTAGCTGATTAGGGTCAGCAAATAATTTTACTTTTATAGAGTCAGACTCAACTACGGTCTTACCTATAGGAATTCCACTTTTGAAAATTCCATCTTTTCCTGATGTAAATACTGTTAGGCCTTCTTCTGGTTCATACGTATCTGGTAAATATTCTAGTATAGGCTCATAGGATCCTTTTCCAGTTATTATAGCTTGAACTCCTGAGTCTTCTATCATCACCGGAATTCTGCTGTTTAGATCATTTAATAATAAAATTCTCGAAGAAAAATAATTAGACTCTACTATTTTTCCTACTAGATATTTTTCACCTAGTACCGGCATTCCTTTTGCAATACCATCTTTTGAACCATGGTTGATAACTAAAGATTTTAAATAAGGACTTTCTTTATCTAATAAAACTCTTGCTAAGATCTTTGTTTCATCAATACTAATCTCCATATTAAATATTTCTAAGAGTGCTTTGTTTTGAGTTTTTAGAAATTCTGTTTGTAGTTTTTCTAGTTTAAATTGCTCTAATTCCTCTTTCAAAATTTTATTTTCTTTATGAACAAAGAAATGGGATTTTAATATTTTGCCTGTTTCGGAAAAAATATTTACTGGTGCAGTGGCAACTGTGGAAACTCTATAAATACCATCATTAATCAATCCTCTTGTTTGAGACATAAACTTTAAAGATAAAGACTCCAGAAGAAGAAGAATAAAAGAAATGGAAATTAAAAAAAATAAGGAAAATTTTTGTCGTGCACTTTTCTTTAAAAGTGCTGAACGTATAGCTATACCAAAATCTTCTCTCCCTGCAGACATTTAAATTTTTAAATAAACTAATATTCTGACAACATTGTTGAGAATAGTTCTTCATTCTCTAATGCTTTGCCTGTACCAACTGCAACACAAGAAAGTGGATCGTCTGCTATTGTCACTGGCAAACCAGTATCTTTTGAAATTAATTTATCAATATTTCTAAGTAGTGCTCCTCCACCAGTTAAAACTAAGCCCATATCAACTAAATCTGCTGAAAGTTCAGGTGGAGTACTTTCTAATGCTTCTTTAATACCAGCGAGCATAAGATTTAAAATTGGCATTAATGCTTCGCATGCGTCTTCCTCTGTTAATGCAATTTCTTTTGGTGTACCGGATCTAATATCTCTACCTTTCATTAAAAAAGTATTAGTTGATGTTGGAACAGCTGTACCTATTTCTTTTTTTATTTTTTCTGCAGTTGAGTCACCAATTAATAAATTAAATTTTTTTCTCATGTAGTTTATAATTGAAGTATCCATAGCATCACCTGCAATTCGTAAAGATTTAGAGTAAACTACACCTCCTAGTGACATTACGGCAATTTCAGTTGTTCCTCCTCCAATATCAACTACCATTGACCCTGTTGCCTCGGAGATAGGTAAACCAGCTCCTATTGCTGCAGCGATAGGTTCTTCAATAAGTTGAACTTTTCTTGCTCCTGCAGCAAGAGCGGAGTCTTGAATTGCTTTTCTTTCAACTGGAGTTGAACCAGTAGGAACACAAATTAAAATTCTTGGGTTTGCAAAAGCTTTTTTCTTGTGAACTTTTTTAATAAAGTGCTTTATCATTTCTTCAGTTACTACAAAGTCAGCGATAACTCCGTCTTTTAAAGGTCTAATTGCCTGAATATTTCCTGGAGTACGACCCAACATAGTTTTAGCCTCATCTCCAACTGCTAATACTGATTTCTTTCCTCCGTCTGTAATAACCGCTACAACTGAAGGCTCATTTAACACTACTCCCTGACTTTTGAGAACAACAAGGGTGTTCGCTGTACCTAAATCGATAGCCATGTCCTGTGACCACATAGATGACAAACCTGACATATTTTTAAATAGACCCATATCTTTTTATACCTTTCTTTTTTATGCTCTGACGATTAAACCTTCATCTGGAGCTGTTTTTTTTCTTTTAATAACCATCTTATTTAATGCTGATAGATAAGCATTAGCTGAAGCAACTAATGTATCAGTGTCAGCAGCTTGACCAACAGTGGTCTTACCTTTTTCTTCGATTCTTACACTCACAGTCGCTTGGGCGTCTGTTCCTTCTGTCACTGCATGAACGTTGTATAGTAGTAACTTAACATCATGAGGATAAAGTTTTTTTATACATTTAAAGATAGCGTCTACAGGGCCATCTCCAGTTTCAGAAGCCTTTTTGACTTCTCCATAAACTTCTAATGTCATCTCAGCTTTTTGTGGTTCACCTGTACCTGCAAAAACTTTTAATGATTTTAATTTTATTTCGTTATCTTCAGTTATTAAACTATCATCTACCAATGCAGCTATATCCTCGTCATAAACGTGCTTTTTTTTGTCAGCTAAAATTTTAAATTTTCCAAAAGCAGTTTGAATAACATCATCCGTAATACCGGTATAGCCAAGATCACTTAATTTATCTTTGAAAGCATGTCTTCCTGAATGTTTTCCCATTACTAAAGATGTTTTTTTAACCCCTACACTTTCTGGCGTCATAATTTCATAGGTGTTCCTATTTTTTAACATGCCATCTTGATGTATTCCCGACTCATGAGCGAATGCATTCTTTCCAACGATTGCTTTATTAAATTGAACTGGAAAACCTGTAGCGTTAGAAACAACTTTAGAGGCTTTGCTTAATAGTTTGGTATTAATTCCAGTTTTGAAAGGCATTAAGTCAGGTCTAGTTTTCATAGCCATGACAATTTCTTCAAGTGCAGCATTACCTGCTCTTTCACCTATGCCGTTTATAGTACACTCAACTTGCCTAGCTCCAGCAGAGACACCTGCCAATGAGTTTGCTACCGCTAAACCTAAATCGTTGTGAGTATGAGTTGATAGAATTGCTTTATCTATATTGGGAACTTTATTAATTAGAGTAGAAATAATTTTAGTATATTCAGATGGAACTGTATAACCTACTGTATCAGGGATATTAATTGTTTTTGCTCCACATTTGATAGCTAGTTCAACTGTTTTACACATAAAATCAATATCAGTTCTAGTGCCGTCTTCACATGACCACTCTACATCATCTGTAAATTTTCTAGCATATGTTACATGTTCTTTTATTGAGTCAATTACTTCTTCGGGTGATTTGTTTAATTTATGCTTCATATGAAGTGCGCTAGTAGAAATAAAAGTATGAATTCTAAATCTCTTTGCGCTTTTTAATGACTCATTGCATGCGTCAATATCTTTTTTGGTATGCCTAGCTAATCCAGCAGGAATAGAATTTTTTAAAATTTTACTAATTGCTGTAACTGCCTCAAAGTCCCCTGGTGAGGCTATTGGAAAACCTGCCTCAATAATATCGATTCCTAGTTCGTCAAAAATTCTTGATATCTGAATTTTTTCTTCAAGACTCATTGATGCCCCTGGAGACTGTTCTCCATCCCGCATCGTTGTGTCAAAAATAATTATTCTATCTTTATCCCTCATACCATTAAATCTATAGACCTAAAAAATGACTTCTCAGTGTCAATATTGTTTTTTTTAGATTTCGATATAGTACAATTAAAAGTAGAATTTGCAAAATGTTTTTGCAATATAAACAATTTTATATTAGTGGGGACTAGTTCTTGTCTTTGTCTACTAGCTTATTCTTGCCTATCCAAGGCATCATAGCCCTAAGTTCTTTTCCAACTTTTTCTATTGGATGATCAGCTAGGTCTTTCCTCATTTTTAAGAAGTTTTTTTGACCTGATTTGTGTTCCTCCATCCATTGTTTTGTAAACTTTCCTGATTGGATATCCTTAAGAACTTCCTTCATCTTCTCTTTAGTTTTATTATCCACTATTTTTTTTCCAGATACATATTCTCCATATTCAGCTGTGTTGGAAATTGAATAATTCATATTCGCTATTCCACCCTCATAAATTAAATCAACAATTAGTTTTACTTCGTGAAGAGTTTCAAAATAAGCCATTTCAGGTGGATATCCGGCCTCTGTTAAGGTTTCAAATCCATTTTTAATTAACTCTACTAACCCCCCACACAAAACTGTTTGCTCTCCAAATAAATCTGTTTCGCACTCATCTTTAAAAGTTGTCTCTATAATTCCAGATTTGCCTCCGCCTATAGCAGAAGCATAAGAAAGTGCTAGGTCTCTTGCTTTTCCTGAGCTGTCTTTGTGAACTGCCATCAAACAAGGAACACCTCCTCCTTTTTGATATTCGCTTCTTACAGTGTGACCAGGTCCTTTAGGAGCAACCATAAAAACATCTAGATCTTTTCTAGCATTAATTAAATCAAAATGAATATTTAGACCGTGTGCAAAAGCTAAACTCGTTCCTTCTTTCATTCTTTGTTCAATATGATTTTTATATATTTCTGATTGAAGTTCATCAGGCGTCAACATCATAACTATATCTGCCCATGCAGCTGCATCAGACAAAGACATAACTTTTAACCCCTCACTTTCAGCTTTTTTTTTGCTAGATGAGCCTTCTCTTAAAGCTACAACAACTTCTTTAATTCCGCTATCTTTTAAGTTTAAAGCATGAGCGTGACCTTGGCTACCGTAACCAAAAATTGCAATCTTTTTATTTTTTATTAGATCGACATTAGTATCTTTTTCATAATATGTTTTCATAAAATTTTTTAGTTGAAGATTTTTGCTCCTTTTGTCATTGCAACTGCTCCAGTTCTAGATGTGCTTATAAGGCCAAATCTTTTTAAATCAAGAGTTAATTTATCTATTTCAGCTCTCAACGCCGTAACTTGAATTACAAAAGATTTTTTTGATTTGTCCAAAATCACAGGATTGTATTTTTTACAAATTTTTTTGATTTTTTCTTGTTTTTTTGAATTAGCAAGTATTTTAAAAAGAGCAAGTTCTCTAAACAAAATATCTTTATCATTACGTTTAAAGTCAGCTACCTTATGTACTGGTACTAATTTCTTCAATTGTAAATTAATTTGCTCGATTACTTGGGGGGTACCCTCGGTTACAATAGTAATTCTAGAAATATGTTTTTTTTTGTCAACCTCAGCAACCGCTAATGACTCGATGTTATATCCTCTTCCAGAAAAAAGTCCTGCTATTCTAGCAAGAACACCTGCTTCATTATCAACCCAGATAACAATTATATGTCTTTCTAATTTTCCAATCTTTCCAGGTATGCTGTATGCTGATTTTGACTTTGGCATTAAACTAAGATCTTTCCTTCATCAGAAATCTCCTCTTCTTCTTCAGGACCCAAAATCATTTGATTATGTGGTTTGCCAGAAGGTATCATTGGAAAACAATTTTCAGCTTTATCGACTACGCAGTCAAATATCACGGGTTTATCAACATCTATCATCTCTTTAATTTTTTCATCTAATTCTCCCGGTGTCTTTGCTCTTATGCCAACACATCCGTATGACTCAGCTAGTTTTACAAAATCTGGCAGCGCAGCAGTATAACTCTCTGAGTAATTTTTTTCATGTAATAGCTCTTGCCACTGTCTAACCATGCCCATGTATTCATTGTTTAAGATAAATATTTTAATTGGTAATTTATACTGCACTGCCGTAGACATTTCTTGCATTGTCATTAAAACAGATGCTTCACCTGCTATATCAATAACTAATTTACCAGGATTAGCAATTTGAACACCGATGGCTGCTGGAAGACCATAGCCCATAGTACCAAGACCACCAGATGTCATCCATCTGTTTGGCTTATTAAACTTATAATGCTGAGCAGCCCACATTTGGTGTTGACCTACCTCAGTAGTCACAAAAGTATCTTTGTTTTTTGTAAGCTCGTAAAGTCGTTGAACTGCATGCTGAGGTTTAATTATTTTATCACTATTAATAAAATTTAGAGATTTTTTTTCTCTCCATTTTTCAATTTTTTCCCACCACTTCGATGTTTTTTGTTTATTTGAATTTAAAAAATTTTTATTTTTGTCTTTAAATCTTTTAATTAAAGATTTTAAAAGTTCAGAAACATCGCTTACTACTGCTAAATCAACTTTTATATTTTTACCTATAGATGAGGGATCAATATCAACATGTATTTTTTTTGATCCTGGAGAAAACTCATCAACTTTACCTGTAATCCTATCATCAAATCTAGCTCCAATGTTTATCATCAAGTCACAATCATGCATTGCATTATTAGCTTCGAATGTTCCATGCATCCCTAACATTCCTAAAAATTGAGGATCATCTCCAGGGTATGCTCCTAAACCTTGTAAGGTTGAGGTTATAGGAAATCCAGTTAATGAAACTAATTCTCTTAAATGTTTACTTGCTTGTGGCCCAGAATTAATAACTCCTCCTCCAGTATAAAAAATAGGCTTAGAAGATTTTTTAATTAAATCAATAAACTTATCTAGTTCTACATTAGAAACTTTGTGCGTGGCTTTCCCATTTAGTTTTTTCTTTAATGTAGTTCTTTTAAAACTATATTTGCCTTTTTTAAATTGAATATCTTTTGGAATATCAACTAGAACTGGACCAGGTCTACCAGTCGTTGCCACTTCAAAAGCTAAGTGTAAAACTCTCGAAAGATCATTTACATCTTTCACAAGCCAATTATGTTTTGTACATGGGCGAGTAATACCAGTAGTATCACACTCCTGAAAAGCATCTGTTCCTATCAAATGAGTTGGTACTTGACCAGAAATACATACCAAAGGTATGGAATCCATATACGCATCAGTTAAAGCTGTTACTGCGTTAGTTGCACCAGGGCCAGAAGTAACAAGTAAGATTCCTGGCTTTCCGCTTGATCTTGCATATCCTTCCGCTGCATGCCCAGCTCCTTGTTCATGTCTAGCTAAAATATGTTTTATAGATTTATGATTTTTTAGTTCATCATAAATCGGAAGAACAGCTCCCCCAGGATAACCAAAAATATATTCAACTTTTTGATCCTCTAAAGCTTTAAAAACTATTTCTGCACCAGTAATTAATTTCGGCATACATACAATCTACCGTACAATCGACTTCCGTCAAGTTTTAGCTGATTACTTTTGAAACTTTTTTGATAAGGATAGTTAAATCTTTGGAATATAGCTTAGTCCAATTCTTCATATGCCCTCTAGACCAAGTATTTTGCTTTTTAGCATATTGTCTAGTCCTTATGTTGATCATGTCTTTTGTGTCCTCCAAAGTAGTTTTTCCTCTTAGATAATTGGATATTTCTCTAAGGCCTATTAGTTTATTAGCAGACAACGATTTGTCTATATTTAGAGTCTGAAAATTCTTAACTTCATCTATGCAGCCATTTTGAAACATTTCTTCAGTTCTAGCTGATATATTTTTTAATAGTTTTCCTCTTGGGATATTTAAATATATTTTCTTTATATCATAATTTAAAAATTCTGGCTTAGTAAAGGATGACCATTCGTACAAAGATTTTTTAGTAGCAACTTTTACCTCGTAAGCTCTTATAGTTCTCTGAGTATCAGTTGGCACAATTTTATTCTTAGACAATGGATCAATAAAAATTAATTTCTCATAAAATTTTATTTGCCCTAGCTTTTTATGAAGATTTCTAACAAGATTTCTCGTTTTATTTTTAATTTCTGGAATGCTGCTAATACCTTTGGTTATTCCATTGAAATAAAGGCCGGTTCCTCCAACTATTATTGGGATTTTATTTTTTTTTACACACAAATTAATTCTTGATTTTACTAATTTAAGCCAAGATCCCACGGAAAAATGTTTTTTAACTGATAAAAAACCATACATGTGATGTTTAACTTTTTTTAAATCTGATTTTGACGGCCTTGAGGAAAGAATTGAAAATTCTTTATAAATCTGCATGCTGTCTGCATTTATTATCTCACCGTTTATTTTTTTTGCTAATAAGATAGCTAAATTAGATTTACCTGAAGCTGTTGGACCTGCAATAAGTATAATTTTTTTTGACAAACTTAGTTAATCTTAACCCCAAGATACCTTCTTTGATTATTAGAATTGATAACTGTTAATAACAATGTCTTCTCCCCTTTTTTAACAATACCTTCTATAATTTTAGCTAAGTTTTTGGATTTTTGAACTGGCTGCTTCTGAACCTCAATAATAATATCATTTACATTTAAAAGATTAGTTAGAGGACTTCTATTAAGGACTTCTACTATGACTGAACCGCTAATATTTTTAGTTAATTTTCTATCATCAATATCTTTTTGATTTAAGTCTCTTACTATTATTTTCAAATAGTCGATTCTAAATTCCTTTTTACTTTGAGGAATTTCTGCTTTTTTAGTTTTAAACTCCTCGGATGATTCTAGTCGACCAAGTATTAATCTTTTAGAAATTAACACCTTGTCTCTCCAAATTTTTAAAACAACACTTTTTCCTACAGCTGTATTTGCAACTGCCTTAGGTAACTCTCTCATAGTATCTATTTTTTTACCATCGAACTCTAAAATAATATCACCTGCTTTTAATCCAGCTTTATCTGCTGGACTTTTTTCTCCTACACTTGCAATTAGAGCTCCTCTAGGACTTTTCAATTTTTCGACCTCTGCTATTTCTTTAGTTACTTCTTGTATACGAACACCTAACCATCCTCTTTTAGTTTCACCATACTTAATTAATTGACTAACAATATTTGATGCAGCGTTTGCTGGAATAGCAAAACCTATTCCTATTGATCCTGTCTGGCCTGGAGCAATAATCGCAGTATTAATTCCTATTACCTCACCTTTTAAATTGAAAAGTGGACCGCCTGAATTTCCTTGGTTAATAGAAGCGTCTGTTTGAATAAAATCATCATATCGAGTTAAGTTTATATCTCTGTTTCTTGCAGATATTATTCCTGATGTAACTGTGCCTCCAAGTCCAAAAGGATTTCCAATAGCAACTACCCAGTCGCCTACTCTTGCTTTATCTGAGTCGCCAAACTTTAATGGAGAAAAAGTTTCTTTAGTTTCCATTTTAAGCACCGCTAGATCTGCGTAGGGATCTGATCCAATTATCTTTGCTTTGTAGTCCTTTGAGCCAATTTTAACTAGAATGTCTTCAGCATTTTGAATGACATGATTATTAGTCACTACTATTCCGCTTTTATCAATTATAAATCCCGATCCTAATGATGAAGCCTTACGCTCTGTTGGACGTTGATAATCTTTAAACATTTCTGAAAAAGGAGATCCAGGAGGAAATTCAAATGGAAATGCGTTTGAGCTAGTTCTTATAGTTTGTGTTGTTGAAATGTTTACTACCGAAGGCATAAGCTTTTCAGCTAAATCAGCAAAAGATTCTGGAGCAGATTTAGAATTTACATTTGTAAAAATAAATGTAGAAAAAAGGACGTAAGTGAATAGTTTTTTGTAGAAATTCATTAATTTAAGATATTTTTCTTTTTTGACAGAAAAGTGGCAGAAAATTAAGGTTTTTTCAAATTAGTTTTACCAAAGAATTTAAAAAACTCACTATCAGGCGAAAGAACTAAAGAAGTTTCGCCTCCAATCAATGCCTTTTCATAAGCTTGCATTGCTCTATAAAAAGCAAAAAAGTTTGGGTCTCTACCAAAAGCACTTGCAAAAATCTTATTCCTTTGACCATCCCCTTCACCTTTCATAATTTCTGATTGTTTTTTTGCATTTGCTAAAATTACTGTTACATCTTTGTCTGCTGTTGATGTAATTTTTGCTGCTATTTCTGCTCCTTGAGCTCTAAATTCTTTTGCTTCTCTCTCTCGTTCAGTTTGCATTCTTTTATAAATTGCCTCACTATTAGCTGGAGGTAAATCAGCCCTTTTTATTCTTACATCTACAATAGTTATTCCAAATTTTGTCGCTTCTTCATTTACATCATTTTGGATAATTTCCATTTGTCTAACTCTATCTGTTGAAAGTAAAGTGGCAAGTTCTTGTTTACCTAATACACCTCTTAGCCTTGAATTGATGATAGTGGATAATCTTGATCTTGCGACTCTTTCATTTCCGACTGAGATATAAAATTTTAGTGGATCTACAATTTTAAATCTTGCTATAGCATCTACAATTAATCTTTTTTGATCCGCTGCAATAACTTCTTCTGGAGGATTGTCTAAGTTTAATATTCTTTTATCTAAATAAACAACGTTTTGAATAAA
>MDSV01105844.1_pt1 | contig 25079 bp, 23 predicted proteins | sample 810851 | NCBI WGS metagenome assembly MDSV01 (sample SAMN05326640, study PRJNA326480) | marine metagenome | isolation source: seawater | place: Atlantic Ocean: North East | collected 2012
GCATACAAATTAGACGGAGCTCTTTTTATTGAAGGCTTTTCAATGATTTTTTCAATTAATCCAAGCCCAGGCAATTTAGAATTATTTTTGACTCGAGCAATTCCATATTTTGAAATATCTGCTTTTTTTGCTTTGCCAAGAAGAACAGAAGAAATCTCCTCTTTTTCAAAGTTTAATCTCATCTCTTTAAGCGAATCTCCAGCATTTCCATTATCGTTATTAATTAACATATCGGGTAATATAACGGCAAAGGGTTCTTTGCCTATTAATCTTTTAGCACAAAGAATTGCATGCCCCAGACCCTTAGCTTCTCCTTGTCTAATGCTTTGAATAGAAACATTTAATTTTGATATAGCTCTTATTTCTTTCAACATACCTCTTTTTACTCTTTTATCTAAAGTTGCTTCTAATTCAAAGCTTTTATCAAAATGATTTTCAATGGAATATTTACTTGAATGAGTCACTAAGATAATTTCTTTAAATCCTGCGTAGATTGCTTCTTCGACGATGTATTGAATGATGGGTTTATTTAATACAGGAAGCATTTCTTTTGGAATTGCTTTTGTTGCTGGTAGCATCCTGGTGCCTAAACCAGCTACAGGAATTACTACTTTATTAAGTTTTTTCATTAATTACTCTTGAGCAACATGCATCAGAAGAATCTTAATTTTACCTTAGAACATCCTTAGTTAAAATTATTCTCATAATACTTCCCCAAAAAGGGTTCGACTTTTGTGACTTCCCAAGAATAATATCTTTGATATTCGCAAAATCTTCTTTGGGGTTTGCATAGACATCCTCCAAATAAGGATACTGTATGTCTTCAATTAAAAACCCATATTTTTCAGCCATAACTCTAATCGAATGTTCATTAAACATTAACTGCATTTCCGGATGAAACAAAGCCCATTTTTCCTGAAGTAATTCAAACATAAACGCATCAGTAGAAGGCAGTGAAAAAATAATAACTCTTCCATCATTTTTTAATATGTGGTGTAGATGTCTTAAACTCAGACTCAAATCCACCCCAAGATATTGCAAAGTACCTCTAAAAATCACCAAATCGAATCCATTGTGAGCATTGACTGATAATAAACTTTTAGCCTCAAAGTCGACCAAGTCACCAAACTTCACTTTCGCTTCAGAAATCGCGAATTCATCGATATCGATGCCGGAACACTTTGTTTTTTTTTCAAGAGAAGCGATGACATGCAAGAACTTACCGTAGGAACAACCGACATCTAAAACTTTGTCTCCATCTTTTAAGTATTTGTTTACAATAGATGCGTCTATTTCGTATTGCTTTTCTCTTTTCTCGTTGAGCTCGGTTTCAGGGTTTTCTTTTCGTCTCGAATAGTAATTTTTGAACCAATCGTCACTCAAATGTTTTTTATGATCGTCGATCCACTGGAATTCACAGTCTGTACAGCAAAATAATTTAAAGGCACCGCTAAAGGTAGCCGATATTTCTTTGGAACCACATAATAAGCACTGGTTATTAATCATTAATAAGACTTCATAATAGTTTGTTCTTTCTGGATATAAGAATTAAGTTCAGATATTTCAGGGTTTTCCTCAATAAAATTTACAATTTCATCGATTCCAAATTTTGGATTTTTAGGATAAAGCCCTTCGATGATCCTTCTTATAACCATGAGATCTACTGGATAATCTAACGTCCAGCGTAAATGACTCATATCTATTTCAGGCGCGACACTTGCCAGTTTAAATTTGTCCGGATTGCGATAAAGATAAGGTGTTACGTGCTCGCGTTCATCAGGATCGGTCGAATGATAGAACGCATTTTTAAGCGCCTCTCTGGAAAAAACTTCAGTATGAAGACCGATTGGGTATCCTTTTTCTAATATATTAGAAACGTAATCATATGAACCCAATTCTGAGTGAAATACATCAAGTACTCGAGACACAATGGCGGGATCGATAAGAGGGCAATCTGAATTAATTCTAACTATACAATCAGCCTCATAAAACTGAGCTGCTGTGTGGTATCTGTCCAAGACATCATGCTCAGCACCTCTGAATACAAGATAACCTAAGCTTTCACATAGGTCTACAATTAAATCATCGGCTGGATTTGTTGTTGTGGCAATCACAATACTATCAACTTTCGGGGTATCTTTGAGTCGTTCTATTTGAAACTGTAATAAAGGCATATCCAAGACCCGCAAAAGCACTTTACCAGGCAATCTAGTGGAGCCCATTCTTGCCTGAACAATTACTACCGTATTCATCTTAAATCTTTTTCCTCATAATCAAATCGCTGTCCACCCACCGTCAACAGGAATGACACTCCCTGTAATATAGCCTGAAGCTTCAGATGCAAGAAAAAGCGCAACGCCTTTCAAATCATTTGGTTTAGCCATTCTCCCTAGAGGAGTCCTTTTTTCATAGTTCCCTAAAAACGGTTCTTCTTGGTTGTTAAAAACTCCTCCTGGAGAAATACAATTAACTCGAACGTTTTTTTTAGAATAATAAGAAGATAGGTACTTAGAATAAGCAATGATTCCACCCTTTACAAAAGGATAATCAGGCTCGGTCTCAAAGTCCACTCCATCGTATATACTCATATCCGGAGCAACCATGCCATAAATTGAGGAGATGTTGATAATGCTTCCTTTCCCTTGACGTGCCATCGCATTGCCAAACGTCCTGCATGTAATAAATAATCCTCTGGAGTTTACCTCCATAGATTCGTCCCAACTTTCAGCAGAGTCATTATAAAAATCTTTCATCGGCCTGTAACAACCTGAATTAATCAAAATATCTGGAGTTTTATATTCATTAGAAATAAAGTCTAAAGCATTTAGTACGCTCGATTCGTCAGCCTGATCAATGGCAATGCCGGTAACTTCCAGCCCCGAGGATTTAAGACGTTCCACTGCCGGCTGAAAGGTTTTAGGTGACCGAGACGCGATATATACTCTCGCTCCGGCCTCTGCTAGCGCTTCGGCCATTGGAAAGCCAACTTTTCCAGCTCCGCCAATTACAATGGCACAACGACCGTCCAAAGAAAATAACTTGTTAATATGCATTGATTTGGTCCTAAAATAATTATGTTATTGTTATCACACGCTCACTCAAAATTAAGTTCTAATAAGATAGTTTTCTCTTCCATATACCAACGTGTTTCATGAACAAATTTTGCGGACGTTAACTTATGCTCAACAATAAATTTCTGTCCAATTTCATTGATAAGAAGCTTCAACTCGTAAAACTTTTCTTTACCTATTGGCTCTAGAATTCTACCAAGAGGAATATGAGCCCAACCAGACTGCCTTTTTGGAAAAAAACTTAGATTGGCTCTAAGCTCCTCACGAACTTTAAAAATCTCGGCGCCTTCATCATACCCTTTGGCGACAACACAGCCATCTGGATTTATTTGAATGCCATGAATATGAAACGAAAAAGGCGCAACCTTCAAGGTTAAGAGAGCTTCTCGAATCAAAGGTATTCTCGCCACATCCCAACTGTCTTCGGGCCACTTAAAAACCCCATACTCGAGTCCTAAATTTTCGGGTAACACCCAATAGTAGAGGCTGTCTCCTAAAATAGAAGAAATACTCTGTTGCACACTTTCTAGTGCAGACGTCACTTTTTGATGGAATTGTATTCCCGATAAAAGGGCGTAAACCTCTAGCTCTTTGGGTACTGGTTCCCGACGATGTAAACTTTCATCTGAAAATAACGCACGAGAGCTCTTGATAGAATTTTCCAAAAAATCATTTTGCTCCCACGTCAAATTTCCTACGGAGTCATATTTTTGCTTTAGGTTTGCAAAATGTTCGATTTCAATTAATTCCATTTCAGCTAGGTTCTCAATTAGTCAATCATTCCGACTTGCCTTAACATTGATCGCACTTCATCATCAGACATCATTTCGCAATCTGAACTAAGCGAACGATTCATTTTTGGTAAATTTCCATATACACTCTCAAAATCTTCAGCACAACTAAGGTCCATAGAATTTAAAGTGTCGGGAAGTATAGTATACCATTCATCTTTATAAACAGTTCGTAACGCTTCAGTTTCTGTTACGAGCTCTTCATACAATTTCTCGCCAGACTTATGCCCTATGATCGTGTAGTTAACATCTTCATCTCCGGATATTGCTTTTGCTAAACTCAATATACTGCAACATCCCATATTCCGAACGAATATCTCACCCCCTACCATCTCATTGCTAGCATACAGACATAAATCCAAAGCTTGCGACATAGACAAGAAAAACCGTGTCATGTCCGTTGATGTAATCGTCAGCGGCAAACCATCTTCTATTTGTTGATTAAAAATATGCAATATAGACCCACTAGTATTAAGAACATTGCCGAATCTAACGCTCGCAAATCGCGTTGTATTATCACCGGAGTGGTGATTAGCCGCTGTCATCAATCTTTCGCCTAATAACTTGGTGGCACCCATCGTACTGCTGGGATTGACCGCCTTATCGCTACTTGTGTAAACAACTTTATCAACATTTGCAATGATCGCTGCGGAAATAACATTATTGGTGCCAATAATATTAGTCTGCATCGCTTCGAAAGGATTATACTCTGCCAAATACACATGCTTGAGTGCCGCGCAATGGTAAACTAATTCAACTCCCTCAAAGGCTTTGATTAATCTATCTTTATCACGAATATCACCAACGAAAAGTCTAAGTCTATTGTTGTATAAGTCTTTATAGCTCTGGTCTAACTTGAAAAGGCCATTTTCATTATTATCAAAAGCGCATACCACAAAACCTTCGCCAAGTAACCTTCCTACCAATGCCGCACCAATCGAACCACACGCACCAGTAACCAGGACCCGTTTTTCAACACTCATTATATGATCTCCAGCCAATTAATAACCATTAATCTATATCTTCCCATTTTAAATGCTCTCCATTTTTAATATCTCTTAATAAAACTCTTCCCACTAACTGGCCAGCCTCAAAAGGCTGAATTGCATCATCCGGACAAGGTCGCAACATATTTAAATGGACTTCACTGATAATAGTTCCTTTCGAAAGATCTCTTGCTGCGCAAATACTTCGCCTTTGTAAAACCATTGTTTCTTTCTCATTAGGCTCAACCTCTTTCTCTCTGATTCCTAGAGCTGCTTGTAGATCTCGTGTCCGTTCGACCATATCACGCCAGGTTGTGGGAGTCATGGAAAAAGCATGATCTGGACCTTCCCTTTCTATAGAGTCAGTAAAATGCTTTTCTATAACTCGGACACCGAGCGCAACGGCCCCCAAGACCGAGACATCTCCTTGCGTATGGTCACTTAACCCAGTAATTATTCCTGGGTACATTTCTTGAAACTTACTGACTACATTTAAATGCAAATAATTAAAATTATCGCGCGATGCCGTATAGTTAGTGTTGCATTGCATTAAAATTATGTCGGAATTGAAACCCAAAATAACATTCATCGCTCGTTGAACGTCCGCCATATTTGAGGCTCCCGTCGCAAGCAAAACCGGCTTATCTTTCCTCGCAATGTGTTCAATAATTTCTGTCCACGTTATATCACCCGATCCAATTTTATGTGCTGGAACAAAATCATCTACCAAATCAACAAGATCGAAAGAATATGGACTTGTAAAAAAGGCTAAGCCCGCATCGGCGCATGTATCCCTTAATATTTCTGTCCAATCTTGATTTATAGACGCGTCATCATAAGTATCATAAACAGATTTTTTCCAAGATGCCTGATGTGAGTTATTCGCAGCCATACCCCTGAAGCCGACATCACTTACTAGAGACTGCGCAGTATAATGTTGAAACTTAGCCGCATCAGCCCCGGCTTCTTTAGCCATGTAAATTAAATCTTTAGCGCGACTCAAGTCTTGATCGAAATTCGAGCCTATCTCAGCGATAAAATAAACAGGGGACGACTTGCTGATCTTTTTGCCATCGATAGATATTTGCTTGGATGGAATTCTTTGATTAGTCATATTTTATTTCTTCAATTAAGTTTTTTCTAGAAAGTTCATCTGCAACTGACTTGAGGTCCAAAATATCAAACCCAGATAAGGTTGCCACCTTTATAAGATCGGTTTCTCCGTCAGCATAGTTAAGAACCCACATGCGCTGCTGCAAAATAGTGTCCAAGTTATCCTCACCACCACCACCTGTGGTTCTATATAAATGATACTTGCCTAACTGAGGCTCACAATATGGCTGGATTCTTGCATACCTACAATTCGCCTCATAACTCAATAGGACCTGAGTGTACATGTTCAAGCTCTCTCTTAGCGAAGCCTCTGAAACAAAGTCCAAATTATCCTCGTTTGTGTGGTATTCGGGAAACTGCCCATACGTCGATTTCGTTAGGACTCCAACGTCAAGGTTGAAACCAGGAGAGCAGTATTGCCTTTCATCACTTCCCAAAGGAGAAAAATTTCTGATTCTATCGTTTAAGCCTTTCTGCACGAATATATGCTCGATGATTCGATTAATATCGCTATTCGGCGTTCGTGACTTTTTGTAAGTAAATTGCCCAGCATCCCCCACGCAAGTTGCTACTAACCCGTATTCAACAGACTGTTTTATCGTTTTTCTATTTTTATGCAGGAAACAAATAGTTCCTATAGTTTCTGGTGCGAAGAGAAACCGATAATTATATTTTAAATTCTTTAATCTGCTGATTTCTTTAAACAACTCTACAGCCAAGACAACACCAGAAAGAGAGTCGTTTGCCATGGATGGATGACAGATATATGAAGATATTAAAACAGTTTTATTTGATTGATTATCAATATAAGCCTCGCCATAGATCAACTCACCCTGTTCTTTAGTTGAATCGATTACTACCCTGTATTCGCCCTCAGGCAGCTTTTCAACAAAAGAGAACGGCAAACAAAATGCCCAAGCATCTTTATAATATGACGTTGAGTAAGGTATAGAGTCAGGACGAGTCTGGTCGGATATAATATGCTCTTTAAGGCGCTCTAAGGGCATAAACTCATCCACCGCGATACTGTAACTCATTAAAAGCAGATTGTTATGATCAAAATCTACAATTGTCGAGCCATCTGGACCATAGATTTTAGCTGATTTAACATTCCATTCTAAGGGAACAGTCCAATCAAACACTTCTGTGCCGCTTTTCACCCTAGTTTCAAGTATAGGGATTTCCTGCCCGATGCGGGAAAGTGTTTTGCGAACTCCATCGCCCGTAATGCTTCGATTATACGGAAACAATTCTGTTAATAAATCATGCATATTTTCCTCAAAAATATAGCCTGCTTTGAAGGTAATTAAAAATTAAAAAGAGAAATGCTGGAATATTAAACATCACTAAATGACCATCTATTTTCTATCAAATGCTCAGAAATTATGTCAAGTTTAAGATTGAATCTCTTGTCGTCTAGCAGATAATCAATTTCACTAATACTAAATTTTATAAATGCACCAATCTGCCCTAGGTAATAGCAGATTACAGCATTGGCATACATTTCATCAGTGACTTGCACCTCTTGCTTGAGGTCTTTGACTGTTTCTTCTAGTTTATAATTATGCAATGCTCTTGTCCTAGTTTGATAATTTTCTTTGGCACAAAAAACAGGACGCTTTAATATAGCCGCTTCGAGCCCAATAGTACTTGTGTATGTGAAAACAGATGTTGATTTTTTTATTAATTCGTAACTATTTACATCGTCATAAGCGCTATAAAACCTAATCTTTAGTCCTTTATGATCTTCTAAGAATCTATTGATTACTTGTTCGTATTTATCTTTAGATGGATAAAAGCGTTCATCTGGGTGCTGTCTCACAACTATATTACTTGCACCATGTGATATCAGTTCGTTAAGCAACCCAATGAACCATTGCATATGACTTAATTTAATCGGCTTCAGATCTAAGGCCGCACAATCCCAAGAAATATTAAGAAAAATTATTGGCTTATCAAGAGGGCTAGACACACCAACACTCGTCCAAAGATTTTTTTTAAAGTCCTCAATTTCCAAGTCAAAAGTTTTATATTCTGTTCGCAACCACGTACTGTCAATATTTGTCTTGTTTTGAATACTTCGTTTGTATATATCATTAAATACAAATTTCTCAGCCGTCTTAAATAACGAATCCTTTGCCAACGGTTCTAAAGAAAGAAAATCTTGGAATTTAACTTCAACATCTCCTCTGTGAGCTGCAGCTCCATCTGGCGAGATTAACGTAGTTCCCGGATCGCTTTCAAATGAAGAAAACCTTACGCTGTTTTCCTCGCACATTTTACGCCATAAGAATGAGCTTCCATAAATTCCCCCAGGACAGAAACATAAATCAAATTTGTGTTTGGAAAAAACATTATGCATTTTCCCAAGACTATCTTCATACTCTTTAATAGTTTTCGAGTATTCTTCTACTTGTTCAATGTTTATTGACTTCTTTTGTTCCCACTGTGCATTAAAATACGCTGCTTGTATCGCGGTTTCTTTATCTTTTTGAGTAACTGTTTGTGTTCTAAGTTTTAATAGGTCAATAAAATCTAGCTTTCGTTTTTTCTTAATTTTATGAATAAATGCCTTTACTATTTTCATAAGAAGAAAAGGGACCACAGACGTTCTTGTTGAGGGTCTGTAGTCAAACACGAAAACAATATCGTGTCCTAATTTCATAAATTTTAAAGCCATTAATATTTGAAACCAGACCGCTTTCGTTGTCCCCCAGTAGATAAGAGGAATTAAAACTTTAGTTCTATTAGCGCTAGTTATTGAGATTATAGGAATTAGACTCAAAAACTTAAAATATATTCTTAAATGAATAGCTATAGCTAAAACAGCATTCGATATTGCTTTGAGGGTTCTTAGCATAATAAAAAGCCCAGCTTATTCTCTTTTCTCATAAGATAGATGCATTCTGTAACCATACAAACTCTTACTTATTCCTTAAATTTACTTATATTGGCATGGATGGAAGCTTTTTCATAACAGTATAACCATCACACTATTTTTTTCAACAGCTAGAAATGCTCCAATAAATAATGCAAATTAATAGTAATTTTTTGATCAATAACGAATTGGTTATCCAAGTAAAAAAGATTTAATTTTTCGTAAATAATATAGTGCGAAGGATGGCGCTAAAATTAAACTGTACGCAAATTTTAGTACGCCCCTTACAGTTGAATGTTTCAAAAAAACGTTATCAGGATAGTAATCTTTAAGAATTGTTATATCAGATGCTACAACCTCTTTCATTCTTTGTTGAATGCTTTTTGTTATCGAGTAATTAGTAATTAAACTAAGTACTGTTGTTTTAGGAAATTTCTTTATCCCAATTAGGGAAACGTCTGCAAAAACTTTGATGTACCAGTCAACATCAACATAGAAAACCAAGTCACGATTAAAAAAATGAATATTAGTCGACTTAATTATTAAAAGAGCAGTTGGTCCCCCAATGAAATTTAAAGTGGGCGAGCTGGTTCTAAACAGATTAATTAGCAATGATTGCGCTGAAGATTTGAAATTCCTATAAACGCCATTAGGATGATCTATCCTTACTGGGAGCACCATTAATTCTAGCGAGTTTTGGCATTTCTCCAATTCATCGATAAAAAAAGTATTTGAAAAAGTCTCATCATGATGAACTATTACAAAAAATTTACCCTTAACCTGAGAAAGCAAAAAATTCCAATTATCAACAGCATTTCCTGTTGATTTATGCTTGATATATAAATAGTCATTACGTTTAAAATCTAATATGAATGCTTTTATAGCGTCAGCCACAACAGGGTCCGACGAATCATCGCTAACTATCACTCCTACATTTTTTTTTGATTTAATTGCATCAATTACTCTAATTACACCATCTATGGAGTTATAGGCTGGAACGAGAACAGTTAAAATACTTTCAGTCATAAATGCATACTTCAATTAGTAATTTTATTTTCGAACGATCGATTTTCAAATTTATCGATAGAATTATAATCAAAACTACTTATTAATTTAGATTCAAAAAGCTATTCAATACTAAAATTCAAAGTCAACGCGCTTAACGGAAGACAAATGTATTTGCAATAAAGAAAAGTAAAGATACCTAGAAATTATACAATATTAGCCTTGGGTAAAAGGGTATCTAAAAAATCTTTATAGGGCCAGGTATTCAATGAATAAACAATTGAGTTATGTGTATTTTTTGCACACAGAGCCGCCCAAAAAGCGAAACTAGAGTTAGATACAAAAATGTTTTTCGCATTCGCAATAGCAATAAAATCAGCCCTGGGAGGCAGTTTTGAAATTTCAAAGTCGACACCCAGCGATTCAAAAATTTTTGAGGAGAATTTGGCATCATTAGTCGCCACAAAGATTTGTGCCGAATCAATAACTGCAGCTTCAATTGCAATCCGAATATCATCTGCTGTCACTCTATCACTAGTAATAAAGTCCCCCCCTCTAATATGGAAAGCGATATGAGTTCTTTCAGTAACTTCACTTATTCTCAGTAATTCCGTTAAACCACAGGAAACTTTGTTGATAGAAGCTGAGGAAACATGCCTACTAGATTGGAAGTAGCCAATATCCCAAGTGTCTGAAATAAACGATTTATGGTTCAGCCTAACATCTATTTCTTCATCAAATATAGAAACTATACCGAGCTTTCGTCCAAGAAATTTGAATCCCAAAAACAGCAACTCTAGCAGAGTTATACTTCTGTTCTCCAAGCCTAAATTCTCAGCGAGAATACTCACATCAAGCCAGATCTCATGCCTCGTATGGCCACCAAGACGATATAACCAATCTAGTTTTTCTCCGATATAGATCACCTCAACACCAACGGATTTATCACGCAACTCAATTGCTCTCGCGATTTGGAAAAATTGATTGCCTAAACCACCCATCAAAAGTACTTTATAGCTGATATCTTTATGCTGCATTTAAATCAGTCCTTCAGAAACATAATTGACCAAGGAAGCTAAATTTTGACGCCAAATACATTAATTAAGTTAAGTTATTTTATGTTTTTAACAATTTTGATTTAGGGCTATAGCGATTTACAAATTGCGTTAAATAACCAATCGATCTCTCGTGATATATCTGAATGGTGATTACCTATAAATAGACCATTTTGATCTACGTAGCTAGCGTCAACCATTGACCCGTGAATTTCGTAATCAAAGTATTCTAGAACTTCTCGGTTTTTTAAAAAGTTCCCTGTGACAATCGGCCTATACTCAATTCTATTTTTCAATAAAATATTAGTCAAATCACTACGAGAAATTGGACTTTCCTCTCGCAGAATCAAAGAAAAGCCAAACCAACTACTAGATCCTGTTTCTTTTTGAATCTGAAAAAACGGATGATCTAAAAATAACTCGACAAAGTACTCGGCATTTTTGCGACGCTGATCTATAAAATTGGGTAGTTTTTTGAGCTGCTCTATTCCAATAGCACCACTCATTTCCAGTGGCCTGACATTGTATCCAGGAAGCACAAACTTAAATGATTCAATGAATGGATCATCGCTCTTGATCCCCGATACTAAATTGTTCTTTGGCAAGTTTCTAGTCCATCCGTGAGCTCTAATGCAAAGAAGTATATGATACATTTCCTCATCATCGGTAAGGATGCATCCGCCCTCCATGGTAGCAATATGATGACTAAAGAAGGAACTAAAAGTTCCCATCAATCCAAACGTGCCTGCTTGTTTTCCGCAAAAGGTGGCCCCAAGTGACTCGCAGTTATCTTCAAGAAGAGTGATGCTTTTATCACCGATTAAAGTTTTAATCACATTGAAATCATTAGGATTGCCAAGAAGGTTTACAGCAAGTATTAACTTTGTTTTATCAGTAATAGCATTTTCAAGCTTGTCTAAATTAATATTTAAAGTGTCACGATCTATATCTACAAATTTTACCCTCAATCCATACTGCTGCAGTGGAAAGTAAGTGGTAGACCAAGAAACTGCTGGAACTATAACTTCATCACCACGCTTTAATCTCCTTGATTCATCTTTAGTAAAGAACATTGCAGCAATCATCAATAAATTGGCAGTTGAACCAGAACTCGTCATAATTGCATATTTACTTCCGAAGTAGTCGGAGAAATCAGCCTCATATTTACCGACCTCTTCGCCCATTGAATACTTATCAGATGCTATTACTCTCTGAATTGCATCTATCTCACTATCATCCCATGTACTGGACGCTAACTTATACTCCATTTTTTAAACCTTCTTTATAGAACTCATATGCTTGAATAATTCCATCATGGAGTTGAATCTTATAACTCCAACCAAGACTCTCCAATTGACTAATATCCACTAATTTCTGGCGCATCCCAACGGGCTTTTTTAAATCGTATTCAAAACTGCCATCAAAGCCTATAACTGAAGCTACTGCAGAATAATAATCAGCTATAGAATAATCGCAACCCAAGCCAATATTTAAATTTTGAGGAATTCTCTCCAGCCTGTCTATTAAAAAATAGATAAGTTCTGCTAAATCAGCAGCATTCATAAACTCTCGTCTAGCAGAACCATCGCCCCATATTGTCACAGTTGGACTACCAGCGACTTTAGCCTCATGGATTTTTTGGATTGCAGCGGGAATGAGGTGTGAATTAGTTTTTCCAAATTTATCATGACGACCATAAAGGTTGCATGGGATAAGGGTCTTATAGTTTTTAGTCGAGTCCTCACGAACAATATATTCGCATAGCCTTGCAGCGACTATTTTAGCTAAGGCATAACCTTCATTTGTAGGTTCGAGTTCACCATGCAGTATCAATTTTTCATTTAAGGGATTACTGGCCTCTCTAGGATACATGCAGGAGCTACCCAAATTTATTAAATTCTTGATCCCCACCGAAGCAGCACTAGAAATCACATTAAGTCCCATATCAGTATTTTTAAGAAGAAAATCAACAGGATTCTGTATATTAGCCTCAATACCTCCAACAAGACCTCCTGCATGGATTATTAAATCTGGCATCTCTCGAGACAACCACTCTTTAACTGCACCTCGATCCAGCAGGTTAAGTTCTTTACTGGTCGGCGCAATAAATACATGTTTATTAGATTCTGAGTGCTCCAAAATATTGAGACCGACCATGCCGCTTCCGCCAGTGAGAAAAATTTTCATATAGTTTATAACCTACTCAGAATTTGAAGATGCTTGATGAACATCTGAGCTAAGAAGGATCGCTCTTTGTGCAGACTTCAAATCTTCTTTAACCATTTCGGCACACATCTCTTGGACCGATATCGATGGCTCCCAACCCAAGATGCGTTTAGCCTTGCTAGGGTCACCTATAAGAGTTTCAACCTCTGCTGGCCTAAAGTATCTAGAGTCAACTTTACATATAACATCGCCAATAGAGAGTGCCGGAGCAAGATCGCCAGAAATAGATGAGATCCTAGCAATTTCAGATTCACCTTTCCCTTCAAAGTTGAGCTCTATACCTAGTTCACTGGCAGCCCAAATAATGAATTGCCGAACTGAATATTGAATGCCAGTTGCTATAACAAAATCCTCAGGAGTTTCATTTTGCAGCATCATCCACTGCATTCTAACGTAATCCTTAGCATGACCCCAGTCTCGAAGGGCATTTAGATTCCCAAGATAAAGGCAGGATTCAAGTCCCTGTGAAATATTCGCCAATCCCCTTGTTATTTTTCGAGTTACAAAGGTCTCACCACGACGAGGCGACTCGTGATTAAATAAAATGCCATTACAAGCAAACATTTCATAAGCTTCTCGGTAATTCACAACAATCCAATGAGCATACATCTTTGCAACAGCATAGGGTGATCTTGGATAAAATGGGGTAGTTTCAGACTGAGGAGTTTCTTGGACTAAACCATAGAGTTCTGAAGTAGATGCTTGATAAAATTTTGTATCTTTTAAATCTAAAAACCGGATCGCCTCAAGAAGCCTTAGGGTACCCAACGCATCAACATCAGCAGTATATTCCGGCGAGTTAAATGACACTGCTACATGAGACTGAGCACCAAGATTATAAACCTCATCTGGCTGAACAATGGAGAGGATTCGGGTAAGATTTGAGGAATCTGTAAGATCACCATAGTGAAGAATAAAGTTCTGATTATCTATATGTGGATCTTCAAAAATATGATCTATTCGCTGAGTATTAAATGATGAGGCTCGCCGTTTTATGCCATGGACCCGATAACCCTTCTCTAAAAGAAACTCTGCGAGATAAGAGCCATCTTGACCTGTTATTCCAATTATCAATGCTGTTTTCACAAAACTATCCTTAATTCCATAAATTTAAATTAACACTAAAATCAGCTAGTAAATAGATTATAAATTTACCAGATTACTAACTTAATGAATTGATCATATTTTTTTAAACGTATGTTCAGATGATTATAACAGTCTTGAGACATTGAGGTGAGAAGGTCACCATTTATAATGTTAATAATAGGCTCACTCTATTGAATATCCCTAGCATGAATTACGACCTGTTAAACATTTATTTCTGCAGTCAAGAAGAAGACAATATTTCTGGCTTATTTCCAAAATGTTTACTTTGATTAAATCGTTGTTGCGTTTCAAGAGAATAAATAGAGCAAAGAAGACTAATAATATAAAACGAAACTATAGGTCCATAAATGCCGAGTCCAACAACACTTTCGATTAACAGAGGTATAAAGAATAAACTAAATATTCTTCTATCTAACATTCTAATTTTTACAAATATCATAAAGAATAAAATCATGGCGGCAGGCACTCCCAACTCACCGACAAAAGAAATAATTGAAGACTCCGTTACTTGGACGCTTTCTAACATCCAGACTTCTTGAGAGGTGTATCCAACGGATGAAAGTGCACCAAATCCAAGACCCCAAGGTTGGCGTATAATTTCAACCAGACCTTGCCACATTAGCTCGATTCGAGAGGCGTTTGAAGTATCATTGATAAGATCAAAAATTGAATTAACTCTAAATAATAAGATTTCTATAAGTCCAGGAGCAACCATAAATGTAATCGTAAGAAATCCTAAAGAATATAAAATCAATTTTATCCCTCTGCTTCTAGAATACCAAAGCAGTATTACAGAATAGAAAAACATAACTGGAAGTATCCCTCGCCTAGATAATGAAAACGCAATAGACATCAAAGCGCAAAATATACATAAAGTATAAATTATTTTATTTGAATTCATTGAGAGGTATTGAGCTGCAAGGAACTGAATTAATGCAATACCAGCTAGCATTAGTGAAGACCCCGTGAAGCTTGTATTACGCAAAGTAAAATTGCCGGCAGTGTTAGTAAATTCAATTGCATAAATCTGAAATAAGTCAGCTATTCCTAATAAGTGCACAGCATAAAAATAAATACCTCCAAGGAATACTGGTATCGATGATATAGATATCACTCTTAAAGCAAATTCGGAGCGATCTTTTATGTCATTTAGATTTTTATCAATAAAAAAAGAAAATATTGCCAACGGTTGTAAAAAATAAATAAATACTAAATTTAAAAAATTATCATTTAAATTTTGATTGAACAATAACGTTGAAAAGAAACTAAAAAAAATTACTGAAGTAAACAAATATATATCTTTTGAAGAAACTACCCTCGATAAATTCAAAAAAATTATCAGCAATAGAAGTCCAGAAATAATAGGATAAACATCAAAAGCATAAACACTTTCGAAGACATGCTTCAATAAATAAAGCAATGTTATAATCACATATAAAATTTTCATTTCCTACGATATCGCCTTTATTGAGTATTTTCTCAACTAAACTTTAAAGAAAACTTAACTAAAGAAATACTTCTAAAGTATACCGCGCCAATTAAGATAGTCAGTTAGTGATTTTTTAAAGTTTGTAAAAGTTATTTCTCCAATCTGGTCGATCAGCTTTGTATTGTCTGCAATTTGAACTGGCCTGTCGGAGATACGAAATCTTTCTTTATCGATAACCATAACTTTATTAGTTTTTGATATTTTTGCAACCATGTCAAAAACCTGATCACCACTAAGCCCTTTACCAGTGCCAACATTTACAATATTCAAATCAGTGTGATGACGGCTGTATAAAAAATGCTCAATAACACTACATATATTGTCGACACCTATGTAATCGCGTTTAGTTGTAAGATTGCCAAGGCGGATTTCAGTCAGTGACTCGTCAAGCACCTGGTCGACGATATCGGGAACTAGATGCGGTGTAAGATCGTAAGCACCAACAATATTGAAAAAGCGTAGAATCACGACAGGTACACCAAGAACTTTGAGACTCGCCTGGAGTTGGCTTTCAGCTAAGATCTTTGTTGCAGAATAAACGTCACTGCTAATGGTACTGTCTAATTCAGTATGCCTGTTTTCGGCTGGATCATACACGGCACCAGAGGATGCAAAAATGAATTTTGAACACTCATACTTTGCTGCGAGTTCATAAAGTTTCAAATTTCCCAAAACATTCACCATCATAGCTTCAGATGGGTTTGCATTGCAGTAGGGTATATGATGAATTGCGGCTAAATTAATAACATTGAAATTGCCTTTTGCTTCTTTAAAACAAGTCTCGATGGCTGACATATCTCCAGTGATATCGAGGAATATTGTTTCAGCATTTAATTCTTTTTTCAAAAACCCATTGTCAAATGAGCAATATTCATGGTTTCTACGGGCTCTTAAATTAGTGCCCACAAAGCCATCAGACCCTATAAGGATATTTTTCATTCAAATCTCCAGTTTTTATTGCTAAGCATTATCCTTCAGGATTTGTAAAATAGTGTTGAGGGATCTTGGGAAGGTAAAACCGGTATAATTAATGTGAAGTGGTTCGACATATATTTCTTCGATATCACTCGGAGTCTCAGGAAACAACTCTGCAAACTCATGTAAAACAAAAAAAGCGTTAACACCAGTTGCGCCATTACAAACTATTAATTTATAACCAAAACTAGTTAACAGTTCACTCATTAGCGCCAGAGAAGCTCCTTGATAGTCATCCCTTAACCACTCATGACTTGCATTATATTCAACTGAAAATTTTATTGGAGGCGGAAAAATACCATTTATCTCGCAAATAACTACCTTAGGTAACAAACCATTTGACAAAATATGATTTAAAAAATAATAGTCATTTCCGTCGAGATCTATGGACAAGACATCTAGATCTGGTTTATCTATAAAATCTAGGGATTTTTTAATTAAGGAACTAATATTATCTAATGTTATCCATTCCTTCTGGTAGTGCAGCCGCTGACTATTTTTTGGTATCTCAAATGCAAGATTTTCACCACCAATCCATGCTCCAGAGAAACCCATACTGAGTAATACCAATGAGTTATTTTCTATTCCGCTTCCAACCCCTAACTCAATGAAACTCCCTCGATTAATTCCTATACGTTTGCATATCTCAATTGTTAGTCCATCTTCATCAGATTGACAGAAAACCCTTTTTCCATATCGACACAGTCTATTTGTGTGCCGCAGTTGCCTTTGTTTATAAATCTCCGATAGCTGTGCATTGAATAAAGACGTATGGTCCTCCAAAGACCTTTTTGCACGAATCATAAAGGGAGCTCTTTTTTTTATTTTATTTTTTAGCCACATTTTTCATTTCATGATTAAATAATTATCAATTTGTAAAAAAATTAAGCCACTCTTATCAAATGCATTTATTGCGTCAGACACGGAAGATACATTTGGATCACCATGAAGATTAAATGATGTATTTAATAGGCCTGGGATTCCGCTGCATTCATAAAATTTTAAGATTAATCTGTGATAAGAAGCGTTTTGTTCTTTAGATACAAATTGAGGGCGCACTGTCTTGTCCCATGGGTGCAATGATGCAGGGATCAATTTTTGAGCATATTCTGTTGAATTAAAAGTTATGTTCATATAGCTTGCATCATACTTACGGGGATTCAAAACTAGATCGTCCTTTTTTTCTGCCAATATAGACGGCGTGAAGGGCATCCAGAAATCTCTATTCTTTACCTGTTTATTAATTAAATCGATTACTTTACTTTCTCTGGGATTAGCTAAAATTGATCGGTTACCAAGAGCTCTTGCGCCAAATTCATCTCTACCACAAACTCTTGCTATCACATTGCCTTCGAATAGCAATTTCGCAATTTTAGTATCAATATCCTCATGACGCTCAATTGATAGGTCGGGTCTTTGCTGTATAAGATCCCCAACTTCTTTTTCAAAATTTCGCTCAACTCCCAAATAAAGATTTTTCATTTTTTTTAACTCAAGCCCATTCCTTAATGAGAGAAAATTTGAACAACCTAGCACACAAGTTTCGTCTCCAGATGACGGAACCACATAGATCTCATCAATGTCATTTTGCTCATAAAGCCGCTGCATTAGCTTAACATTCATGGATACGCCGCCTGACATGGAGATTTTAAAAATTGATTTTTTATTCATCCAGTATTTAACATAAGCAATTACAATATCTTCAAGAATGATTTGAGCGGCGGCGGCCACATTATCAAATCGTTCTCCAGTTAAATTCTTGTAAAGATAATCCTTGAACTTAGGTCTTGCGGGACTGATTGAAAAATGTATCTTACCGTCTCTAAATTTTAAAATATCTTTAAATTTTTTATAACAAGATTTGAAGCCTTTAGAATCTCGATCAGCATAAGGTTCCAAACCCATGACTTTAAATTCATGTTGATTCGGCTTCATTCCTAAATAGCTTGTAATTTGAGAGTAGAAATGACCGAGTGAATTATGACGATCATTGCTCGAAATTATCTCAAGATCATCATCTTTAAATTGCAATACAGATGTGCTTATCCCATCACCCTCTCCATCAAGAACAAAATGAAGCCACTTTTCAGAGCAAGCTGATATTTCTGAGAATGAGGCATATGCGTGAGACTTATGGTGGTTTAATAACGTAATTTTATGAGAAGAGACTCCTAATTTTTTTGAATAATATCTAAGCAACCAAAGTTTAAACAATGAATTATTTACGGCGGTTCTTGCTTTCAAGCTAATTCGAGTAATTGTCTTTTTCCAAATTAATTTAGCGCTCAGAGATTCAATATGTTCTGGAATTAAAAATGCAAGATAATCAGCAACATCCTCACGATACATAATAACCTTATCAATAGATACCAGACTTACATAGTTTTCATCAATATGTGCTAGTGATAAAATAGGCCATCCAAAGAAATTTTTTTCTCGCGTTAAGCGCTCTTCAGAAATTGCAAAAATAACCTCACCGTTTTTAGATAGAGATACACTAGCATTGTGTCCATCGCAAATTGATAATATATACACTTTTATTTTGCTTTTCTTGATTTACTAATGACTGAAACAATGGATAAGATTTTTTCTTCAATTAACTCGCGACTATAATTTTTTTTCAGAAAATCATTATATCTTAAAACTGTATTTGAGTATGACTCTGGTACTAAGTAGCCTTCAACCTGCGCAAGCAAGTCGGTAGAAGATTCAAAAGGAATTAATGCTTCACAATAAATTCCTTCAAAAGCCACAGCATTGGCTAGAGCAACAGTGTTGTTTTCCATTGCTTCAAGAACTTTCCCCTTAACACCTGCACCATAATCTAGGTAACAAATAGAAAAATCTGCATTTTCATACTCCGTCAATAACTCTTCATCTGTCAAAAAACCCATTAAAATTACTCTTGATGGTGGCGTAATATACTTATCCCAGTTTCTACCTATGATTTTAAGCGAAGATAGTGGGTATTGATTGATTAATGTTGGCCAATATTCTTTTAAAAAAGTTTCAATCGACTGCCTGTTTGGTGCGTTGCCAGATGCGCCAACAAAAATAAATTTTAAACCAGCAGCATGATCAGGAAAACTTAATTTCATAGGAACAGTTAATCGTGATTTTGCAGGAACTAAATAAACTGCAGGGTTAATATCTGATATTTTTTCACATTCATCCAGGCGATTGGCAAAAATAAAATCGGCCCGACTCCAAACAAGACTTTCCAAAACGTCAATAGAATAAATATAGATAGATTGTTTTAGCGATCTTTTTTGAGTGTCGACTCGATTAGAAAAAATATCTGTTGCATAATAAATCAGGTCAAAGTTATATCTACGAAAAAGTCTCATGATATCTAATACAACGAACGAAATAATATCTCGTGTGATCATGATATTCAGTTCGTGGTGCTTGATTTTTCTTAAATTAGATAGAGAGAGATTATAGTCTGTATCTTGATTAAGGGTCGCATTAAAAATCTTAGTGAATTCAAGAATAGAGGAATCGCCAGCAGTATATGCCTGCTCGACTTTAGTTACTGAAAAAAAACCTACTCTAATAGAATCTTTATTTTGCAACGGACCCTTCCGCGAAAAGAAAAAAGAAAAAGCTACGTAAAATATATAGATTAAAAATTTAAATATCTTTTTCATATAAATATCTCTTTCAAATAACTTTTGTCTATCCTTAACTCAGTGTGAGATACTAATAGGACAAAACAGCCTCTGCGAGCAATTGCTTCGATCAAACTGGCTACTTTGTCTTCCAATTTCGGGTCAAGAGCCGAGGTTGGCTCATCAAAGAAAAATATCTTCTTTTGTCGACCATAAAGACAGCGCAGAAGAGCGATTCTCTGAGCCTCTCCACCCGAAACGATCAAATTATCACTAGATACGCTTTGATCAAAAGTTTTCACCCATTCATTAGTAAACCCAATCGCCTCAAGATCCTCATTCAAAAGCTCGCCACCATCGAATTCCCCCATTAATATGTTTTGCTCAAATGTGGTTAGCAATGAAATCGGATCTTGCGGTAAGTAACTAATAATATCTTTCAAATCACTATTCCAGTCATCCTGCACTTGAAGTGTTTCAATTATTGTTTTTAATAATGTTGATTTACCCGCGCCGCTAGGTCCCTTAATCACATTCACAACACCCGGTTTCAAGAAGAATGTATTATTCCCAATTCCGCCATCGCCGCCACGGGCAACTTCGACACTAAACCAATCAATAGAATTCAAATTGTGCTTAATCTTGCAATTCCACGAACTGACATTATCGGCGTCCAAAGATTTTGTTTTCGAAACTCTTAAAAGATTACGTAAATCGTTGATGGCCCAACTTGCAGCTGCAACGGCCCTTATATTAGATGTTAACTGTTGCAGTGCTGGCAACAATCTAAGTACCAAAAGAAAGCTAAGGATCTCCAATGACGATAGATTGATATCAGGATTCTGAATCCTATAAATACCTGATCCAATCATAAACAAGATTAACGATCCTTCAATCACTAAACGTGGCTTGTGCACTTCAGTCATAATCGAAATTTTATTCTGTAGCAATTCTTTGAGGACTCTTTCCAGCTTACTAAAAAGCAATTTAGGCAATCCAAAAAATACTATATCAATGCGTGCAGCAACAAAATTTGTAAGAATTCGCAGTCGACGCTCTCCTAAAATATTAATATTATCTGTAAGAGAACGGATCCTATAAGAAAATGCTATGAGAGAAAATGCGAAGAGTAAAGTAACTAAAAAACTGACTAATAAAAAATTAGCACCAATAAGGAAAAGGCCGAAAATAATATAAATGATAATTATGAAAAATCGACTTATCGCTAGATATATTTGAAGAAATATACCTTCAGTGATGACAATAAGAGACTCCGCGAATACCTTTAAATCAACTTTATTATTTCGCTCATTATTAAAATCTAGTTCTAAGTTAAGGTACGGCTCTATGATTCTGCTTTGAAGAAATACCCCTATTTGTATAACTTTTCTCCTGATGACTGCCAAAATAAGAAAGTTAAGCAAAACCGATAACACTGCTAATAGACAGCCTAAGATTAAGATATGTGGAAGATTAATTTCAATTCCTAAATATTCATTTATCAAGCTAATTGCTGACATCAACCCGTCGGGTTTATTGAAAAGGAAAAACTCGATAGAAGCGGCTGCAATAAAAAAAATGCCAATCTCAATAAAACAGGCTACCAAGGAGATACAGAGCAACAGAAAACTATTAAGCTTTCGCAACGGAAAAATCTGGAATAGAAATTTAATAGAATTAATCATCTTTAAATACTGGTCCTAACATCACATCAGTTGCCAAAATAAATTTCTTCCACTCACCTAAAGATCTTATAAAAAAGACGCCTTAACCATTTAGGAGATAATCTAAGCACTCCACGTGCATAAAATATTAATAAATATTCAAGAAAATTTACCATTTTATGTTTCTTCATGTAACTCAACGTCTTTAGCTCCCCTGGAAGAAACTGCCAGCCTCTTCTATCTGATAGAGCATCACCAACGCGCATTTTAATCAATGATTCACTTAGGTTGGCTATCATAAATCCATTACAAATTAGCTTTATCCATAAAAAATAATCTTCTGGAAAAAATTCTGGATACCCGCCCACAGATAAAATTGCTTGTTTTCTATACATTACAGCTGGATGATTCAATGGCGATCTAAATTTCGAAAACTTCAACAACTCTTCATGACTGCTGGGCAAAATTTTGTGCTTGATGATCTTGGTCATCGTTTGATTGTATTCTGTTATGCCAGCGCTGAGAGCGGCAATAGCAGGATTTTTCTCAAGATAACTGTACTGCTTTTCAAACCGATGGCTTTCACATATATCATCAGCATCCATCCGAGCTATCACATCATTATCACAAAAATTAAGTCCTATATTCAGCGCTTTAGCTAAACCTCCATTATTTTTTATTGGGACTCTCAAAATATTTAGACATTTTTGATACTTAGCTATCGCATCCTCTAGCTCAATAGTAATTGGGCCATCCTCGACAATGACCACCTGGGTGGGCAATAAGGTTTGGCCCACAATGCTTTTTAGACACTCATCAAGGTACTCCGCTTTTTCATTGGCATAAATTGACATTAAAACTGAAAACATTTTTTACCCCGACGCCTTGAAATCTAAAATTTTAGATTCAGCATCCACTTTCATGCGACCACAACTACGGCCAATTAATTAAGATGGTAAGTCTTATGCCAGCGCCATGCGCTACCAACAATCTTATCCAAACTAACATACTCTGGCTTCCAGCCTAGCAACTTGGCCGCTAATGCACTATTGGCAACTAGGCCTGGAGGATCTCCCAACCTTCTGCCGCAGATAGAATAATCAATGGTCGACCCAGAAACTTTCTGACAGCTATTAATTACATCAAGTACAGAGAACCCACTTCCATTACCTAAATTAAATGCTGAAAAGCCTTTATACTCTTTCAACTGTGCGAGTCCAAGTAAATGCGCCTGTGCAAGATCAGTTACATGTACATAATCTCGCACACAGGTTCCATCACGAGTGCCATAGTCATCACCAAATACTTTTAGTTCATTGTTACCAGACAGTGCTGATTTCAAAATATTAGGAATCAGATGAGTTTCAGGATCGTGAGCCTCACCAATTTCCCCGGATTTATGCGCTCCTGCGGCGTTAAAGTACCTAAAACAGGCAACACTAAAGTCACGAGCGGAGCATATATCTCTAAGCATATTCTCAACCATGAGCTTGCTCTGCCCATAAGGACTAATAGGATTTTTAGGATGATCCTCTGCGATTTTATCTGTCACAGGGTTGCCAAAAATTGCTGCCGTTGACGAGAAGACTAGGTTATTCACATCATTTTTTAGCATTTCATTAACTAGATTTAATGTGTCAACCACATTATTTCGATAGTATACCTCTGGTTTTTTAACCGACTCGCCCACCAGTGATTTGGCAGCGAAGTGAATCACACCATCAAAATCACGACCCTTTAGCAATTGTGATAACTTATCCTGATCAAGCAAATTCACCCTAAGGATTTCACAGTCATTAACCGCCCACTCATGGCCTGTTGAAAAGTCATCAAGAACTGCAACCTCATGGCCATGCTCTTGAGCATACCTAACCATGTGTGAACCTATATAACCTGCACCACCGGGGATTAGTAATTTCAAAATAATTCTTGTATTGGATTAAACATTAAAGCACTAATTTTTTTAAGACTCTAGATTCCCAGGAAACTAGATTTTGAAATGTTATAAAAGCCCATATGGCGGTTTAGTTTATATTACTGATAATTTTTTCTTAAAAATTATTTTTATATGTATTCCTTAAGTTTTTCATATTCTTCAATTTTTTTTGCAATAAATTTTTCTGTTATTATTATTTTTTGCTGAATGCCTTTAGGAGTTAAAATGTATGCGTATTTTAATTTTTGATTGGAGTTATTAAAATTTTCTACTTTAATGAATCCAATATCTATTAGAGCCTTTAAGCAGTAATTTACTTTTCCTATGCTTAAGCCTATTTCTTTGGCCAGCTGTCTTTGGGATCTATTTGGATTCTCTTGCAGAATATGCATCAACTCTAATAATTCTTCTGAAATAGATTCATTTGAATTCATGATAATTATTTACGTAGAAATGATTTTAAAAAAATTATGTATTGCTGCAATGGCTACCGCGCGGTATGTAAAGCCCAAAAGAGAGAAATATTGATACCGTTCAATATTTGAACTATATCATCATAAATTTCAAAAATAAATAATATTTCTAAATGATGAGATCTTCTTTTAAAATTTTAACTCTTCTAGAATATCCAAGAAAAGTTAATAAAACTTCGATTCTCCCTTTTGATGGAAGAGAGCAAATTTTTACTAAAGATCCTTTAAAAGGGCCATCTGCAAAAACAGCTTCTTGACCTATTTCAATTTTTAAGGATATAGGATCTAATTTGGATAATTTTTCAATAGATTTAATACTTTTAATTTCATTTTCAGTCAGACAAGGGATGCTGTTTCCAAATTTTATAACCTTCTTTATTCCTTTTGTATATTTTATTGATGTACTCTCTTCAAGCCTTGTTTTTATAAAAATATAGCCAGGAAAGAGTGCTTCATCTACAAGATCAGAATTAGGCTTTTTAACCTTTATTTTAGGTAAATAATAATCAAGGTTTTGATTCGAAAGATTGCTTTCTACTCTTCCAGTCTCGTTAATTTTGTAAGATGCAACAAGCCAGTATTTCATAATTTCTTCAAAAGCTTGGTACCCGGGGCCGGACTTGAACCGGCACGATATCGCTATCGAGGGATTTTAAGTCCCTTGTGTCTACCAATTCCACCACCCGGGCAATTCATAGC
>MDSV01113286.1_pt1 | contig 25079 bp, 19 predicted proteins | sample 810851 | NCBI WGS metagenome assembly MDSV01 (sample SAMN05326640, study PRJNA326480) | marine metagenome | isolation source: seawater | place: Atlantic Ocean: North East | collected 2012
TGACTATAAATGCTACTGCTACTGAAATCATTCCTCCGCATCCTGGTGTAAGACCAATTAGTGCAGCAATTAGTATAAGAGCATAAGATGAAGAAGCCATCCAGGAATCAAAGGTTTCTGCACCTATAACAATATCTATAATAAAATTTGCAATAAATAGACCAACAAAAACGAAAGTAACAACCATAGCTATATCTGAAACCGCATGTAAAAGAGTTGATTTTAGATTATTGTAGTCACTGTAGCAATCATGATTTTTATAGCTAAACTTATTAATTAAATAAAAAATCATACATGTTATAGAAAATATAACTGACACCCAAAATGTTAAATTTTCAATAGATTTTATACTTCCACCCCAAAGTGCCATAACTGAACCTGGAGCTAAAAATAAAGTCATTAATAAAATACTTTTAAAACCTATTTTCTGAATAAAAAAATCTGAGAAACTTGATTTCTGAGAAAAATTATTGCTTAATTTTTTTTCATCTTTCGAAGATACATAAGTGTTGATTTTAAATCCAATGATATCAAATAAATATCCAAAAATAATACCTGCTATTATTCCAAAAAAAGTAATTATAAAATACGCCTTTAAATTTCCAGTAACATCTGCCTCGGCAGATGCTCCCAAGAGAACAAATGATCCTTCTCCTAATGTACTGATAAATGCAGCCAATAAACCTCCAAAAGATATTTTATTACTTTTATATATTGATGAAATTAGTATTGTAGCTCCACATCCAGGAATAGCACCTAAAAAAGCTCCAAATATTGGATGTAACTTTTTCGGTCCTATTTGATTTAACATGTTACCATTTCGTTGTTTTGCGAAAAAACTAATAACTGCAAAACTAATTATGGAAATAGATACATAGCCAGCAATTGCCCCTGCGGCTTCCAGGTTATCTAAAACGAATTCAAAGTAATTAAAATTCATAATACTGAAACTTTACTAAAAATTAGAACACAAAAGTATTTATTTAGAATGAATCTAAGAAAAAAAAGAAGGATAATTAGCAACTTTAAAAATGATTGAAAATTTAGGACAATCACAATCATTTTTCTTCAAAACGGCACAGGATGAAAATAATAGTATAATTAAAAAAAGTACTATATATTTTTTTTTAATTTGCATTATGCAATATTAAAAAAAAAATGAAAGTAAATAAATTATTAATACTTTTATAAAATGTTTAAAATACTAAAAGATATTGGAAGTTATTTTATATTAATTTCAAGAGTCTTAAGCATTCCAAAAAAATGGAACGTTTTTAGAAAACAGTTATCATTAGAATTTGAAAAAATTGGTTTAAATTCAATTAGTATCGTTGTTATTATTTCATTTTTTGTTGGAGGAGTTATTAGTATTCAAACAGCATATAATTTAGTTAGCCCTTTACTACCTACATATATAATTGGTTTAGCTAGTCGTGATTCATTAATACTTGAATTTTCACCAACAATGGTGTCTTTGATTTTAGCAGGAAAAGTAGGCTCTAGCATTGCATCAGAACTCGGATCTATGAGAGTTACGGAGCAAATTGATGCGTTAGAGATAATGGGAATCAATTCAGCTTCATTTTTAATTTTACCTAAAATAATAACTTCTATTTTCTTTTTTCCAATTCTAGTAATTTTAAGCATGGGTATTGGCATAATAGGAGCTTGGGTCGGAGCTTTATCTGCAGACATAACAACTGCAGAATTTTTATTTGGATTAAAATATGAATTTATTCCATTTTACATTAGCTACGCAGTTATTAAAACTATATTTTTCGCATTTATTATATCTTCAGTATCTTCTTTTTACGGATACAATACAAAAGAAGGAGCAATTTCTGTTGGAAAGTCAAGCACAAAAGCAGTGGTTTCTAGTAGTATTTTGATTTTACTATTTAACTATATTTTAACAGATTTAATTTTAGCATGATCGAAGTTAAGAAAATAAATAAATCTTTTGGAAATCAACATGTTTTAAAAGATATATCTTTTAGATTTATTAGAGGGAAAACCAATCTAATTATTGGTGAAAGCGGTTCAGGAAAAACTACTTTATTAAAAATTTTAATAGGTCTTCATAATTATGATAATGGAACAGTTTTGTTTGGTGATGTTAATTTAAATAATATATCAAAAAAAGAGCAACGTCTTCTAAGACAAAACATAGGAATGCTATTTCAAGGCGGTGCATTATACGACCATATGACTGTTGAAGAAAATATTATGTTTCCCTTGACGATGTTCACAAATAACTCTAATAGAGAGAAAAAAGAAAGGGTTAATTTTTGTTTAGAAAGAGTTAATTTATCAGGAAAAAATAACCTTATGCCATCAGAGCTAAGTGGCGGAATGACAAAAAGAGTTGCTATAGCCAGAGCAATTTCAATGCAGCCAAAATATTTGCTTTGTGATGAACCCAACTCGGGACTTGATCCTAAAACTGCTATTTTAATTGATAATTTGATACATGAAATTACAGAAGAATTTGACATGACAACAATTGTTAACACTCATGACATGAATTCGGTTATGCAAATAGGTGATAACATTGCATTTATTCATAATGGAAATATTTGGTGGAGAGGAAATAAAAAAGAAATAATAAATAGCAAAAATAAAGAGCTAAATGAATTTGTTTTCGCTTCAGATCTATTTAATCTTCTCAAAAAGAAAAATGAAAAAAGTTAAACCAAAAAAATATTTGGGTCAGCACTTTCTGAATGATGAAAATATTTCACAAAAAATTGTGCAACTACTTGAAAATAAACAAAAATTTTTTTTAGAAATTGGACCTGGAACTGGAGTTCTAACAAAATATTTAATTAAAAAGAATTCAGATTTTTGCTTGATTGAAATAGATTCAGAATGTATAAATTTTTTAGTGTCAAACTATCCCAAAATAAAAAATAAAATACTTGAAATTGACTTTCTGAAATTAAATCTCGCTAAAAATTTCCCAAAAAAAATTAGTGTGATTGGAAACTTTCCATATAATATTTCATCTCAAATTTTTTTTAAAATTTTAGAAAATAAAAATCAAATTATTGAAACTGTTGCAATGATTCAGATGGAAGTAGCTGAAAGAATGGTAGCTCTTAGTGGTAAAAAAAGAGGAATTTTATCTGTTCTTATACAAGCATTTTATAATATAAAATATTGTATGACTGTAAAACCAAATGTGTTCATACCACCACCAAAAGTAAAATCTGCAGTGATTAAATTAACTAGAAATGATAGGACTTCATTGGCATGTGATGAAAATTTATTTTTTAAAATAGTTAAAACAGCTTTTAACCAAAGAAGAAAAACTTTGAAAAATGCACTAAAAACATTTATTTTGCTAAATACATTTGAAGTTAACAACTTATTAAAATTAAGAGCAGAGGATTTATCAGTTGAAAATTTTATAACATTAACACTTAATGCCAAAAACAATTAATATAAATAAAGACTTTATTGATAATTTAGTTGTATTAATTAAAAATAAAGATCAAAAAAAACTTCAAAAAAGTTTACTCAACATTCATCATGCTGATATTGCTGAAATCATTACAAATTTATCAGAATTTGAATCACAATTTTTATACGAAAATTTACATGATGAAATAGCGGCTCTTGTATTAAAAGAAGTTGAAGATGAAAAAAGAAAAACCTTACTATCTAAGCTTTCTGCAAAAAAGATTGCCGTTGATGTAATTGACAATTTAGAATCTGATGATGCTGTTGATGTTATTTTAGATTTATCAGAAAAAAAGAAAGAAGAAGTATTATCACATATCGAAAATGAAGATTATGCTAACGATTTATCTGACTTGCTTAAATATGAAGAAAATACAGCTGGTAGCATGATGGCAACAGAGCTTATAAAAGTAAATGAAAATTGGAATACACTTGAATGCTTAAAAAAAATGAGAAGACAAGCAGAATATGTAAAAAAAGTTCATACAATTTATGTTGTTAACAATAATAATAAACTACTTGGCACAATGTCATTAAAAAGATTATTAATTTCAAATAAAGACACAAAAGTTAGAGATATTATAAATTCAGATGTTTATTATGTAAAAACAAATACAAGTACTGAAGAAATTGCAAATTTGATGAATAAATATGACTTGATAATTTTACCTGTTGTAAATGAGAATCAAGAACTACTTGGTAGAATTACAATTGATGATGTTATTGATGTAGTTAAAGAAGAAGCAGAAAAGGATTATCAAATGGCATCAGGAATTTACGAAGACATTGAAAATAATGCAGGTATATTAACTATCACTAGAGTAAGGTTACCATGGCTAATAATAGGAATGATAGGAGGTGTCTTTGGTGCAAAAGTTATTGGTGTATTTGATATTCAAAAACATTTTGAGCTCGCGTTGTTTATTCCGTTAATAGCTGCAATGGGGGGTAATGTGGGCGTACAGTCTGCTGCAATTGTGGTGCAAAGTTTAGCTAATAAATCTATAAATATAAAAAATATAAGTGAAAAATTAACGAAGGAATTAGCAGTTGGATTATTAAACGGATTAATATGTGGATGTTTAGTTTTTATATTTACTTATGTTCTTGGCTATAATTTATTGCTTGCTATTACTGTAAGTTTATCACTGATCATTGTTATAGTATTTGCAGCATTGTTTGGTACATTTATCCCACTAACATTACAAAAGTATAATGTTGATCCTGCAGTAGCAACTGGACCTTTTATTACTACAATTAGTGATATATTAGGTTTATTAATTTATTTTTTAATAGGTCAAACAATTTTACAATGAAAATTCTTTTTGTTGATAAAGTACACTCATTTTTACATGAAAGATTAATTGAAAATGGAAACAAATGTGTAAATGCATTCAATCAATCCAAAAAAGAGATAGAAAAAAATATTAGTAAATATGATGGTTTAGTTATAAGGAGTCGATTTAAAATTAATGATTCGTTTTTGAAAAAAGCAGTAAATTTAAAATTCATTGCAAGAGCTGGATCAGGATTAGAAAATATTGATGTTAAATACGCAAAATCAAAAAATATATATTGTATTAATGCACCTGAAGGAAATAAGCAAGCTGTAGCTGAGCATGCACTTGCACTGATCCTGTCCCTTTTCAACAACATCATAAAAAGTAATGATGAAATTCAAAATAATATTTGGCTTAGAGAAGAAAATCGTGGTATTGAATTACAAGGAAAAACTATTGGTATTATTGGATTCGGAAATACTGGTTCTGCATTAGCAAGTTTGTTATCATCATTTAAACTAAAAATATTAGCGTATGATAAATTTTTAAAAAAACACAAGTTTAAAAGCTCTCTTAAACAAATTTATAAAGAGGCCGATATTATTAGCTTACATATTCCTTACAATGAAGAAAATAAATATTTTATAAATGAAAGATTTATAAATAATTGTATAAAATCTATTTACTTGATTAATACATCTAGAGGTCTTTGTATTAATACGAGCGATATTGTTAATGGTATGAAAAATGGAAAGATAAAAGGTGTTTGTATGGATGTTTTAGAGTATGAAACTTCATGTTTTAAAAATCTTAAATTAGAAAAAATTGCGGCTAAAAACTTAGAATACCTTAATAATTCTAAAAATGTAATTTTAACACCACATATAGCTGGTCTGACTAAAGAGAGTGAGTTAAAAATTAGTCAAATTTTATTTAAAAAAATAACAACACTAAACTTGTGCGATTAGTTGAACAGTTGTTCTAGATTTTTGCTGAAGAATAATATTATTTTTTTTTATAAATTTCTCTAAACTTCTTTTTTTATAGTTTTTAATTGTGTATAAAATCAAATTATCATTATATACAACCCTAAAAAATGATTTGAGTTCATTAATTGTTTTAGGAATTTTAAAATTATCATTATTAACACAGACAGAAAAAGAAACTGCAGAATTTTGCATTAAATTTACTTCAACTAAGTTCTTTGATAATATTGAAAATATTTGACTTATATGGTTTTCCACAATAAAAGTTAAATCTCTTGCAGATATTGAAATAAGTATCTGATTTTCTTTTACTATATAGCTTTCGATATCTACATTTTGGTTTGATATTTTTGAAATTATTGTCCCCTTTTCATTTGAATTATAAAACGATTTTATCTCAAGTGGAATCAACTTTTTTTTCAGTGGCTGAATAGTTTTTGGATGAATTACTTTAGCTCCAAAAAATGCTAGCTCAATCGCTTCATCATATGAAATATGCTTAAACAATTGTGTTTGATCAAAAATTGCTGGGTCTGCATTCATTAGACCAGGAACATCCTTCCATATTATCACTTTTTTAGTACTTAAACAATATGCTAAAATAGCTGCAGTGAAATCAGAACCCTCTCTACCTATAGTAGTTGTATTATTTTCAGATGTAGAGCCTATAAATCCTTGTGTAACTACAATTCCACTTTTTAAATTTTTACAAGCTAACCTCTTCGTGTCGTTCCAGTTTATTTTAGCATTTCTGTAACTATCATCTGTTCTTATTATATCTCTAATATCAGTCCAGTGATTTATAATTTTATTTTTATGAAGAAAAGCACTCATTATTTTCGTAGATAATAATTCTCCTACAGCTACAATTTGATCATAATAATATGAGTAATTATCTGTTGGGGCTTCATCTACTACCCATTCAATTTCAACAATGAGATTATTAATTTCATCAAATACTTTATCATTCTCATTAAATAATAGGCTAGCTATACTTTCGTGAAAATCTCTGACTTTTTTTAATAAATTTCTAACATTTTTTTGCTTTTTAAAATAAGAATTTACAACTTCTTCAAGCATGTTTGTAACCTTTCCCATGGCCGAGAACACTATGACCATATCATCTTCTTTATTTTCAGATATTATCTTTGTTACGAGTTTAATATTAGCAGCGTTTTTTAAAGAAGATCCACCAAATTTATATATACTATTCATATATTATTTTCTATCGCAAAGTAAAAATTATTTTTTCAAAATATAATATTAAATTTTCGATATTTGTATAAAAATTAAATATGAAAGTAGCATTATTAACAGCTGGTGGAATAGCTCCTTGCCTATCCGCTGCCGTTGGTCGATTAGTACATAATTATTTACATAAATATCCAGATATTGAAATTATTGGTTATTTGAACGGATACAAAGGATTATTATTAGGAAAATCAATATCTTTTCCTAAATCATTACAAGATAAGTGCGAGGATTTTTATCAGTTTGGAGGCTCTCCAATTGGAAATAGTCGAGTTAAATTGACTAATATTGAGGACTGTGTTCAAAAAGGATATATTGAATCAGGAGAAAATCCACTAGAAATAGCAGCGAATCAATTGGTTAGAGATAAGGTGACAATATTACATACAATTGGAGGAGATGACACCAATACTACTGCTGCAGATTTAGCAACTTTTTTAGAACAAAATAACTATAACTTAACAGTAGTTGGATTGCCAAAAACTATTGATAATGATGTATTTCCTATAAGTCAAACATTAGGTGCATGGACAGCGGCTGAACAAAGTGCAAAATTTTTTGAAAATATAGTTAATGAAAATACAACATCAGATAGACAACTAATTATTCATGAAGTAATGGGAAGAAACTGTGGTTGGCTTACCGCAGCAACTGCTTATGAATACAGAAAAAGATTAAGTACAAAAAAATTCATTCCTGAAATTGGCCTTAATAAAGAAAAATGGGATATACATTCAGTCTTACTACCTGAAAAAAATATAGATTTTAAACTTGAATGTGATAGATTGAAAAAAATCATGAATAAATATGATTGTGTTAATATTTTTTTAAGTGAAGGATTTGGAGTTGATATAATTATTAGTGAAAAGAAAAAAAATGGTGAAAAAATTTTAAAAGATGCATTTGGACACGTACGATTAGATGATTTAAATCCAGGAAAATGGTTTGCAAAAAAATTTGGAGATATTTTAAAAGCTAATAAAATATTAATACAAAAAAGTGGATATTTTAGCAGGTCATCTAAAGCAAATAATAAAGATTTAGATTTAATATTTGAGACATGTGATTATGCTATTAAATCTGCAATTGAGAAAAAGAATGGTGTAATTGGAAGAGATGAAGACAAAAATAATAGGCTATCTTGTATTGAGTTTAAAAGAATAAAAGGAGGAAAACCTTTTGACACAAATTCAGAATGGTATATTAAAATGATGAAAGATATTAATACTTTATAGTTGATTAAAGAACACTCAATTCTAAATTCTATCGGAATTCCAAAGAACGTTGAATTCTTAAGATCAGAGATTAATAAACAAAAGAATAAAATTCAATTAACTGGACTTGTTGGATCTTCTTTTGCATTGCAATCTAGTTTAACAATTTCAGACTCTGAATTTCCTCAAATTTTCATTCTTGAAAGCAAAGAATCAGCATTATATTTTTTAAATGATTTAGAGAGTTTGTTAAAAAAAGAAGTATTTTTTTTTCCCGCATCTAACTTCAAAAATTACGAGGAGAAAAAATATGATAGTAATAGTAGTCTGCTAAGATCTGAAGTTTTATATAAAACAAATCATGAAAATAATTCGATAATAATTACCTACACAGATGCGCTTTTTGAAAAAGTGGTTAATAGAAATGATTTGAAAAAACTAACGATAGAACTAAAAAAAAATGATTTTTTTTCTTTGGATAAACTTCAAAAATTATTAAATAATTTAAATTTTAATAGAGTTGATTTTGTTGCTGAACCAGGTGAATACTCAATTAGAGGAGGTATTGTAGATATTTACTCTTATTCGGAAGAAAACCCCTATAGATTAGAGTTTTTTGATGATGAAATAGAAAATATTAGAAGTTTTAATATTAATAGTCAACTTTCTATTAAGCATGAAAATCATTTTACTGTTACTCCAAATCCAGAATTTAATTTTAAAACCAAAAGACAAAACTTTTTAAGTTACTTTCCAAAGAATACTACAATATGGTTAAAGGATGTTTTATTTGCAAGAGATCACTTAAATAATTTATACAATAAATCCAATCAGATACATAAAGAAAACAAACTTCTAAACGGTGATGAATATGTAAAACAGTTGTCTGAATTTACAACAGTTGAGAATAATAGTTCATCATTTTTTAATGCAAAAATTAAAATCGAATTTTCTACAATTCCAATAGTTAAGTTCAATAAAAATTTTAATTTACTAAAGGAAGAATTAAAAACTAATGATGAAAATAATTATAAAAACTACATTTTATGTTCATCTGAAAAACAAAAAAATAGACTTGGTGAAATAATAAATGCAAAAGAAATAAAATATCATTGCTTAATTATTTCATTGCATGAAGGGTTCGTGGATCAAGTCAATAAATATGCAATTTATACAGATCATCAAATATTTAATAGATATCATAGAGTTAAATCTAAAACAAAATTTATTAATAAACAAACTATCACTATCAGACAACTAAATTCTTTAGAAATAGGTGACTATGTTACACATATAGATCATGGTATTGGTAGATTCAACGGATTACATAAAATCGAAAATAATGGAAAAACTCAAGAAGTTATAAAGCTATTATATAAAGACGGAGACATTTTATACATTAGTATTCATTCTCTTCATAAAATTGCAAAATATTCAAGTAAAGAAGGTTTAATTCCAAAAATTAATCAGCTTGGATCTCCAGCATGGGCAAAAACAAAACAAAAAACTAAATCAAAAGTAAAAGAAATAGCATTTAATTTGATTCAACTTTATGCTAAAAGAAAACTAAAAAAAGGTTTTAAATTTTCTCCAGACTCTTATTTACAACATGAACTAGAAGCATCATTTATGTATGAAGATACACCTGATCAAGAAAAAGCAACAAAAGATGTTAAGACTGACATGGAAAAGGAATCACCAATGGACAGATTAATTTGTGGAGATGTTGGATTTGGTAAAACTGAAATTGCAATTAGAGCTGCATTTAAAGCTATTTATGACAGCAAACAAGTAGCTATTTTAGTTCCAACTACAATACTGGCATTACAACACTATAAAACATTCAAAAAAAGACTTGAAAACTTGCCATGTAATATTGACTATATAAATAGATTCAAATCAAAAAAAGAGCAACTAGATACAATCAAAAACTTAGCTGATGGTAAAATTGATATATTAATTGGAACACATAGAATAGTAAGTAAAGATATTAAATTTATGAACCTTGGGCTCTTGATTATTGATGAAGAACAAAAATTTGGCGTTAACATTAAAGATAAAATTAAACTTATAAAAGAAAATATTGACACGTTAACATTAAGTGCAACACCGATTCCTAGAACTTTACAATTCTCATTGTTAGGGGCAAGAGACTTATCAATTATAAATACACCACCACTAAATAGACAGTCAATTGAAACTAAAGTAATCAGCTTAAATAATCAGGTCATTCAAAATGCAATTAATTATGAAATTTCTAGGGGAGGTCAAATATACTTTATTCATAACAGAATCGATAATATTAGTGAAATAGCAAATTTTCTTAATCAACTTTGTCCAAAAGCAAGAATTAAAATTGGACATGGTCAGATGAAAGGTACAAAGCTAGAAAATCTAATGGTAGAGTTTATTGAAGGACAATTTGATCTTTTAGTTTCCACTACAATTATTGAAAATGGTGTTGATGTGCCTAATGCTAATACTATTATTATTAATCAAGCACAAAATTTTGGCTTAAGTGATTTACATCAGATGAGAGGCCGAGTTGGTAGATCAAATCAAAAGGCATTCTGTTTTTTAATTAGCCCTCCAAAACATATTATTTCAAATGAAAGCAGGAAAAGACTTGATGCTTTGGAGCAGTTTTCTGAACTTGGTAGCGGATTTAAAATCGCTATGCGAGATTTAGATATTAGGGGTGCTGGAGATTTACTTGGTGCAGATCAGTCTGGCTTTATTAACGAAATTGGTTTTGAAACATATCAAAAAATACTTAATGAAGCAATTGATGAACTAAAAGAAGAGAAATTTCAAAAAATCTTTGAAAAAGACAAAGAAAAAATCTACAATGGAGACTGTCATTTAGATACTGACTTAGAAATACTAATTCCAGATACTTATGTCACTAATATTTCTGAAAGATTAAATTTATATAAAGAAATAAATAATTTAAAAAGTGAATCTGATATTTTATCATTCTCTAAAAATATTAAAGATAGATTTGGAGAACTGCCAACTGAAATATATCTACTATACGATGCATTAAGAATAAAGTGGTTGGGAAAAAAATTAGGTTTTACTAGAGTTATACTAAAAGACAATAAAGTTAGAGCATATCTTCCCGATGAATCAAATAATATTTTTTATAAATCGAGCAATTTTACTAAAATTTTGAATTTCGTAAAAGAAAATTTTGAAACAACCAAAATGATCAAAAAAAGAAATAAACTGTCCATTTTGGTAGAAGACGTTCAAAAAATAGAAAATGCTGTTTCAATATTTAAAGATTTACACGATAATTAGCTTCTACTAATCAACAAATACAACAACTTATTAACAATCTTTTTTTTTCACAAAATATAGATGTCAAATACAGTAGTAATTAAGTAATTTGCATGTGAAATAAATATGAATTTTGAAAAATAAAAAAATAAAAAATATACTTGTTTCTGTTTTTAACAAGGACGGATTGTTATCAGTTATAAAAAAATTGGACAAGCATGATGTGAATATTTATTCTACCGGTGGTACTGAACAGTATATTAAAAAACATAATATAAAGGTAACAAAGGTTGAGGATTTAACATCATATCCTTCTATCTTAGGAGGAAGAGTTAAAACTTTACATCCAAAAATATTTGGCGGAATACTAGCAAGAAGAGATGTCGAAGAAGATAAAAATCAATTAACAAAATATGTTATTCCTGAATTTGATTTAGTTATAGTTGATTTATATCCCTTTGAAAAAACTATTCAAACACCTAATATTACAGAACAAGAAATAATTGAGAAAATTGATATAGGAGGCATCTCACTTATTAGAGCAGCGGCAAAAAACTTTAGAGATGTTCTTGTAGTTTCTGAAATTAGTCAGTATGATCAATTATTAGATATAATTAAAGAAGATTGCTCTTCATCCTTAGAAGATAGACAGAAATTTGCAATTAATGCATTTAAAATATCTTCAAACTATGACACAAACATTTTCAATTATTTTAGTGATTATAGTAATGATATATTTGTTCAAAATATAAATAAAAAATATAATTTAAGATATGGAGAAAACCCACATCAAGAAGGAGTTTTCTTCGGTAATTTAGAGGATTTTTTAACTAAACTTAATGGTAAAGAATTATCTTACAACAATTTACTTGATATTGATGCTGCAATAAATCTAATATCTGAATTTGATGAATCAACATTTGCAATATTAAAACATAACAATGCTTGTGGTGTTGCAAGTAGAGATAATTTACTAGATGCTTGGAAATCTGCTTTAGAAGCAGATCCTATTTCTGCTTTTGGTGGTGTCTTAATTACAAACCGTAATATAAATTTAGAAACAGCTAAAGAAATTGATAAATTATTTTATGAAGTATTAATTGCACCATCATTTGCAAAAGATGCACTCGAAATTCTAACACAGAAAAAAAATAGAGTTATACTTCTGCAAAAAAATGTTTTATTACCTAACAAGCAATTTAGGACAATTTTAAATGGCGTGCTACAGCAAGAAAAAGATTTAAAAACAGATTCAACAGACGACATGAAAACCGTAACTAAAGTTAGCCCTACAAAACAAGAAGAAATTGATTTAATATTTGCGTCTAAAATTTGTAAACATACAAAATCAAATACAATAGTTTTTGCAAAAAACAAGCAACTAATTGCGAGTGGAGTTGGCCAAACATCAAGGGTAGATGCTTTAAATCAAGCTGTAAAAAAAGCAATTAGTTTTAAATTTAATTTAAATGGTGCAGTTATGGCTTCTGATGCTTTTTTCCCGTTTCCCGACTGTGTAAGTTTAGCAAATGAAGCAGGAATCACATCAGTTATTCAGCCTGGTGGATCAATAAAGGATAATTTATCAATTGAATACTGTGATACACACGAAATGAGTATGGTGATGACAGGAATTAGACATTTTAAACATTAAAATATTTTATATGGGATTTTTTGATTTTATGCAAGAAGCTATAGCAATTGATTTAGGAACAGCTAACACATTAATAATACATAATGACAAGGTAGTTGTAGATGAACCATCAATTGTTGCAAAAAATGTTAGAACTGGAGAAGTTATTGCAATTGGTAAAAAAGCTCAACAAATGCATGGTAAAGCTCATAAAGAAATTGAAACTTTAAGGCCTTTAAAAGATGGTGTTATAGCAGATTTTCAGTCATCCGAGCAAATGATCAGAGGTTTTATTGATATGATTCAGAAAAAAAGATCACTTTTTTCACCAGCATTAAAAATGGTAGTTTGTATTCCTTCAGGAGTAACGGAAGTGGAAAAAAGAGCAGTAATTGATTCTGCTGAACATGCTGGAGCAAAGGACGTATGGTTAATACACGAACCTATGGCAGCTGCGATAGGTATTGGTATTGATGTATTGGAACCAAAAGGCAATATGGTGATCGACATTGGTGGTGGAACAACAGAAATTGCGGTAATTTCTCTTGGGGGAATTGTTTGTGACAAATCTATTAGAGTTGCTGGAGATGAATTTACTGATAATATTAAAACCTATATGAAAACTAGACATAATATTGCTGTTGGAGATATTATGGCTGAAAATATAAAAATAAATGTTGGTTCTGCTTTAACTGAATTAGATGACCCTCCTTCAAACTACCCAGTTCATGGAAGAGATTTAATGAGTGGTATTCCAAAAGAAGTTGTCGTTACATATAAAGAAATAGCAGGTGCACTTAATAACTCTATAGAACAAATTGAAGATGCAGTCATGAATGCACTGTTCAACACACCTCCTGCCTTATCTGCTGACATTTACAATGAAGGATTATATCTGACTGGAGGTGGTTCAATGCTAAGAGGTTTAGATAAAAGAATTTCAAGAAAAACAAAACTACCTGTATATGTTGCTGAAGATCCTCTAAGAGCTGTAGCTAGAGGTACCGGTATTGCCTTAAAAAATACAGAAAGCTATTCTTTTTTAATTCAATAGTTTAATGCACAACTTATTAAGATTTATTAAACTAAATCAATCATTATTACTATTTCTAATTTTAGAAAGTTTTTCGATCTTTTTATTTTTATCAAACAACAAATATCAAAATAGCAGATTTATTTTATCAATTAATGAGTATGCTTCTATTGTATATTCATATTCAGATGCAATCACAAATTATATTCATTTAAAAGAAAAAAACAAGTTCTTGTCAGAGGAAAATGCAAAACTATTATCTTTAATAGAAAATCAAGATAATACAATATCTAAGTCAATATATTCTAATAATAATTTTATATTTAAGAGTACAAAAATTATTAATAACTCGATTAACAAAAGAAATAATTATTTAACTATAAATAAAGGAATAGCTCAAGGAGTTAGAGGTGGAATGGGAGTAATTACACAAAAAGGAGTTGTTGGAATAGTACAATCCTCATCAAAAAACTATTCTATTGTAATATCTCTATTGCATAATAAAACATCTGTAGGAATAAAATTGAAAAAAAATAATCATTTTGGTATACTGAAATGGAACGGTTACAATTATAAAGAAGCTAGTATAAATAATTTTCCAAGTCATATTGATATTTCAATAGATGACACAATAGTAACAAGCTCATACAGTATGATTTTTCCAGAAAATATTAATATTGGTACTGTTAAAGAAATTAATGTTGCAGAAGGGTATTATAATATTCAAATAGATTTATTTGAAGATTTCAATCAATTGAATTACGCATATGTTGTAAAGTCTAAACTTATTAATGAAAAAAAAATATTAGAAAAATCTGTCAGAAATGAGTAGTATATACAAGAAATATATCTTATTGCTTCCTTTGTATGTTATAATTCAAATTATGATTTTGAATCAAATATTATTTTTTTCATATATCAATCCTTATCTATATCTTATTTTAATTATAACATTACCGACAAAAGCATCTAGTATTTTTCTTTTTTTATATTCATTCATTCTAGGATTTTGTGTAGATATATTTTCAATTAGTATTGGATATCATTCATCTGCTTGTATATTAATTGCATTTTTAAAAAATGCAATACAAAAAATAACAATTCCAAATAATATTTTAAGCGATGAAGATGAAATATCAATAAAAAAAATAGGAAATCAAGCATATATAATTTTTTCATTTATACTTATATTATTACATCATACATGTTTGTTTTTACTTGAACATTTTGATATTAATTTTAAAATTATTTTTAAAATTTTACTTAGTTCTATTGCTTCATTAATAATTATTTATATTACACAACTTCTCTTACAAACAAAAAAATGATTCAATATAAATACAGATACAAAATTATTATAATCTGTTTTATGATCATTTCATGTATTTTTATCTTTAAGTTATTTTATATACAAGTAATAAATAAGAACTATAAATTTTCGGCAAATAATAATGTATTAAGATATGAAGTTCAGCAAGCAACTAGAGGTTTAATTTATGACAGGGATAGTAATTTAATTGTAAGTAATGTTCCTGCTTACGATTTAATGGTAGTACCAAGAGAAGTTAATAAAATTGATACTTTAAATTTATGCAAACTATTAAATATTTCTAGAGAAGAATTTAATTATCGATTACAAGAATCAACAAAATACTCAAAATATAAAGAAAGTGTTTTCGTAAAACATTTGAGTTTAGAAAAAGCAAGCACCCTTTCCGAGCAACTTTTTCAGTTTAATGGTTTTTACTTACGCAAATTAACAATGAGAAAATATCATTATAATGTAGGTGCTAATATTATTGGATACTTAGGTGAAGTCAATGAAGAAAAAACAACAAGAGATAAATATTACATAAAAGGAGATTTTTCAGGAATTAATGGTATAGAGGGAGCTTATGAAAAAGATTTACGTGGTGAAAAGGGAATGGCTATTAAATTAGTAGATGTTCATAATAGAGATCAAGGAAAGTTTCAAAACGGAAAATTTGATACTCTTCCAAAACATGGAAACTCTTTATTATCAACAATTGATATCGAACTTCAAAAGTATGGTGAAAAATTAATGGAAAATAAAATTGGCTCAATTGTTGCTATAGAACCATCAACTGGTGAAATATTATCTTTAGTTTCTTCTCCCACTTATAAATTAACTAATTTAAATGGTAGGAAAAGATCTAAAAGTTTTAAAACTTTAAAAGAGAATAAAAACAAACCTCTTTTCAATAGAGCTTTGCAAGCTGCTTATCCACCTGGATCAATTTTTAAACTCATTAATGCTTTAATTATTCTTCAGGAAAAAATTGTCACAAAAAACAAAATAATAAGGTGTATAAATGGATATGAATATGACTTAAATAAAAGGGTTAATTGTCACAAACACTCTTCATCAATTAATTTAACTAGTGCCATAGAAACGTCCTGTAACACTTATTTTTGTGAAATATTTTCTGATTATTTTAAAAAAAATGAAAGTGTAAATAATGCATATAAGAACTGGTACAGTCACGTAAGAAGCTTTGGAATTGGAGATTATCTGAATAATGATTTTATTACTGGTAATCCAGGAAAGTTACCTAAGTTTACATATTACAATAAGCTATATAGAAATAGTTGGAATGCTAATACAATAATTTCAATGGCAATCGGGCAAGGAGAATTACTTCTAACACCGATACAAATGGCTAATATAGCAGCCATAATTGCAAATAAAGGATATTATTATACACCACATGTAATTAAAAAAATTGAAAATAATGAACTTGATAGTAATTTTACAATAAAAAAATACTGTTCTGTCGAAAGAAAATATTTTGATCCAATAATTGAAGGCATGGAAAAAGTAATTAACGGATCTAATGGAACTGCTAAAAATTCAAGAATTGCAAATATATCATTATGTGGTAAAACTGGAACTGCTCAAAATCCACATGGCGAAGATCATTCAATATTTATAGGGTTTGCCCCAAAAAATAATCCAAAAATTGCAATTGCAGTGTATATTGAAAACGGCGGATATGGCTCTAAATGGGCAGCACCAATTGCTTCACTAATGTCTGAAAAATATATAGCTAATAGCATTTCAAACATTGATTTAGAAGAAGAGATGATTAATGGATATCTAATTAAATAGTTATAGTGAGAAAAACAAAAAATATATTTGAGAATATTGATCATGCTAGTGTGTTTTTATATCTGTTTTTAGTATTAATTGGAGTAACAAATATTTTCGCATCACAATTTAATGAAGATACATCATCTTTTTTTGATCTTTCAACAAGGTATGGAAAGCAAGTTTTATTTTCTGGATTATCTCTTTTAACTGCATTTGTTATTTTAATTATTGATTGGAAATTTTACTTTTCATTATCCTACATATTTTACTCATTTATAATAATACTTTTAATAGGTGTATTATTTTTTGGTGACTTAACTGGAGGTGCAAGTTCGTGGTATAGTATTGGGAAATTTAAATTACAACCATCAGAATTTGCAAAATTTGCTACATCATTAGCCTTGGCAAAATATTACAACAGTATTCATTCTAAAAAATTATCTTCGAATGATAAATTAATCACTTATCTAATTATTGCTTTTCCTATTCTTTTAACTATACTTCAAAATGATTTAGGAACCGCATTAGTTTTTATAAGTTTTTTAATAGTTTTCTACAGAGAAGGTTTATCCCAATATATACTCATCATTGCTATTTTCTTCTCAATTTTATTTATAATATCCTTATTAGTTGATGCTACTGTGCTTAGTTATATTACAGCAATAATTGGATTGTTTATATTCTTCTTTTCAAGAAGAAGAATCAAAGAATTAATAACAATAACAGTAAGCATAATTATTTGTGTTTTTTTTATTCATTGTGTTAATTATATATTTAATAATTTTTTAGAGACTCATCAACAAAAAAGAATTAATGTTTTATTGGGTAAAGATATAGATCCATATGGTACAGGTTATAATCTCATTCAATCAAAGATTGCAATAGGATCAGGAGGTTTATTTGGTAAAGGATTTTTAAATGGGACTCAAACAAGATTTGATTTTGTACCAGAGCAAAGCACTGATTTTATATTTTGTACTATCGGAGAAGAATGGGGGTTTTTTGGATCTTTTATTTTTATACTTCTATATGTTGCTCTATTAGTTAGAATATTATTTTTAGCTGAGAGACAGAGATCAAACTTTAGTAGAATTTACGGCTATAGTGTTGCTTCCATACTCTTTGCACATTTTGTTATAAATATAGGAATGACAATCGGACTATTACCTGTGATTGGAATACCTCTTCCCTTCATTAGCTACGGAGGATCATCTTTACTATCCTTTACAATTTTACTATTTATATTTCTAAATCTAGACTCATACCGACTACAAATATTAAGATAGAATTAATAGATTTCTGATCTATTATCAGTGATAGTAGATTTGTCTTTTATGGCATTAAATGACTCTACAGCAGAAATATTTTTTAAAGCATTTACCAACTGTATTCTTTCAGTATTTTGATTTTGTGTTTGAATACTATCTCTTGAAATAGTTTGAAAATAAATTATTGAATTGCTACATTGAATAGGCTGATTATACGTAGCCTCATCAGTGCCGAATATTTTACCTATAAGCTTAGGTTCAAATCCAACTCCCGTAATACTACTTGATGAAAAATTTGATTTAGCAGATTGTACAGTTGTAGAATTACTAGTTGCAATATTTTCTAGAGCTTGATTATTATATAGTTTTTTTACGTGATCATATTTTTTTTGCATCATTACAATTGAAGATATTTCTTCAATTAATGTATTTAGAGGTACAAAGCCTTCATCTCTACTTTCAAGTAAATAGCAAACTACAAGTGAGTTGTTAATTTCAAATATTTCTGATACATCACCTTTTTTAGCTTGGTTTACCCATTTTACAATCTCACGAGAATTAGGAAGACCACTAATTGAACTCTTACTTTCTACAATTTGATAATCATTCCTTTTAACCAAATTACTTGTATTAATAAGAGAGTCAAAACTAATACTTGTAGTCATCAGTTTACCAGCAAACTCTCGAGCTTGCTTATGATATTTTTCAAATGTTTCAGTACTTGCAGACACATTTCTATCAATATGTGCTACTTTAATTTTTTTAATTTTTCTACTATGATCTACAACTTGTATTAAATGTACTCCGAACTGTGTTTCTACAATATGTAATTGACCTTTAGCTGAAGTAAAGCATGCTTCATTAAATTCATCAACCATTCTTCCTTCAGAGAACCAACCTAAATCTCCACCTTTGATTGCTGAACCTTTATCATCTGAATTTTTCGCTAATTCTCCAAAATCAACACCAGCTTCAAATTGTTTTTTTAATTTATTTAAGTAAGTATTTGCTGAATCTGATGTCATTCTTTCATTAGAAATTAAAATGTGCCTAGCACTTACAGAGTCTGCTCTCTTTTGAACATCAACAAGCTTAGCAATTCTATAATTGACTTCATTATGCAGATAAGGTCCTATAGTGGTCCCTATTTCTGCATCAAATAATTTTTGCCAATCTGGATCTAATAAGCTTTCTTTTTTTGAATAAACAAATTGATTATTACTAATATCAGAATGTCTACGAACCAGATTTTCGTAATCTTCATATTCTGAAAATTCTAATAAAAGACTTTTTAAATATTCTTTTGTTTTTTGTTCATCATCTATAGATGGAACAACCTCAAAAACAACATAATCAATATCTTTAGATTTTGTTTGTTTATAATCCGATTTGTTTTTTTTGTAGTAATCTTTAATTTCTTTATCTGAAGACGAAAAAGAACTATCAGCTAAACTTGAATATGGGATTTTTACATAATTAAATACTACATTATTATTTTTTTCTTCAGTACTAATTTTGCTTTGATAATCAGTAATATGCATAGATTTAGAAATTAATGCATCATACTTTGTCTGTTTTATTAGTTTAATCAAGTACTCTTGATAGGCAATCCACTGATTACGACTTTCAGTAGATTCTTCTAACATAATACCTTTAACATACTTTAAAGCTCTATTTCCATCAAACTGTCCAGTATTTGGATCTTGAAATAAAGGAATTTTACTTATTTCAGGATGTACGTTTGCTCCAGACAATCTCTCCATCCACTCTTTGTCTGAAAGGGCAATGCCTAAACTATTGTATTGTTTATTCATTAAAATATCTTTGACAAATTGATTCCAAACTTGGTTTCTAATTTGACCTCTTGTTGCTTCATTAATTGAAAAGTTTGGGTTTTGAGAACCTTGAATTTCAATTTGTTCATCAACTTTGTTTTGAAAATCTTGAGGCATTACTTTTTCACCTTCAATCTCTCCAATAATGATCTGACTTGATCCGCCAACTCTTTGAGATTGCATAAAATCTCCTAAAATAAATGCTAGCATAGCAATTCCGATAACAGCTAATAATAGTCCCGATCTTTTTCTTATGTTTCCTAATGTTGCCATTTTTTAAAATTTAAGGATAACAAATATACAATTGTTATTTAAATTAGGCTTAATCTCTATTATTTAACTTCTAAAATCACCTCTTGTATTGTTTTTTTATCGACTTTAGTTATTGTAAATATAAAATTATGTACACTTACCTCATCATTTATTTTTGGAATATTTTCTTGATGATTTAAAATAAGTCCTGCTATTGTTTCATACTCCTCTGAATCAGGAAGATTTAAATTATACTTTTTATTTATTTCTTCAACATTAGAACGAGCAAGTAATCTAAACTTGTTTTCATCAATCCTAATATCTTCAATTTGACTTTTATCATGTTCATCTGATATATCCCCAACTATTTCTTCTGTAATATCTTCAATTGTTACTAACCCTGATGTACCTCCAAATTCATCTACAACTATAGCTATACCCTTATTGTTTTCTATAAACTGACTTAATAATTCTAAAGCTGACATACTTTCAGGGACAAAAGGAATTGGCAATAGTGTAGCACGTATATTTTTTGGATTTCTAAATAGCTCTGAAGAATGAACATATCCAATGATGTTGTCTATATTATTCTTAAAAATTAATATTTTAGACAACTTAGTTGAAATAAATTTTTTTCTTATTTCAGATATTGTAGTATTAATGCTCATACATACTAACTCTGTTCTTGGAATCATACATTCTCTTAATTTAGTTTCTGAAAGATCTAAAGCATTTTTTAACATTTCAACCTCTACCCTATTATTATCTTCATCTTTAACATAATTTAACTCGTTCAAATAATCATCTAAATCAGTTCTACTGAAAAAAACTTCATCAACATTTAATGTTTTTCCAAAAAAAATTTTAAAAACTATATCAGAAAATTTCAAAATTACTTTTGTGATAGGTCTTAATATAATAAAAAACAATGCAATTGGTAAAGCAAATATTTTTAATATTTTGCTAGAGTAAATTCTAAAAACAGTTTTCGGTAAAAATTCAGCAGTTATCAAAATAACTGCAGTTACTATTATAGTTTGAAACAATAAAACAAAGAAAGTTATATCAGTAATTTTTGTTATTTGTGGTGTTAAAATTTGTGATATAATTAGCCCGAACGTTACTAAAAAAATATTATTTCCTATAAGCATGGTTGTTAAGAAATCAGAGGGAGTTTTAGAAAAAAAAGAAATAATTTTTCCAGTGTATTTACCTGATGTTTTTTGTAATTCCAACTGGAGCTTATTTGACGATATAAAAGCTATTTCAACACCAGAAAAAAAAGCTGCCAATAATAAAGTAACTATAGCAAGTAAGTACATAATTAATTTTTCATATTAACAGAACCAGTAATACTAGTAATAGTATATTCTGAAAAGTCAGTATTAGAAGTAAATCCTTTACCATAAATTGTTTCTTTATTGGTGATAATCTCAACATTATTTGTGGTATAAATTTTATTTGTTTTTTCATCCCAAATCAATTCTTTACATTTTAATACTTTATCGTTATTGTTATCTAAAATCACATTATCGTAGACTTTCATAACATTATGTTTATCGATTGTAGCATTATCAGATGTTAACAAGGATATGACTTTGGAAGAATCATTATAGAATATAACATGAACACTATCTTTTAAAAATATTTCTATATCACTATTTAAATATCTATTTATCTGTTTAGCAAATAATTCTATTTTTTTTTTTCCATCGTGTGTTTCCAAAAGAGAAACTTCTTTCATCTCTTCAAATGGAAGATTATTATCTTGTATAAAATTTTTAATCATTGATTCTTCATTAGAACACGCGGTTAAAAAAAAAGTTAGTAGATATAATAAGAATCTCATTAATCGATTGTTCTTGCAAGAGTTGTTTGGTTTATCCAACAGCCTATAGTGTATTTTTCTCCTGATTGAACACCATTAAAAAAACAGGTTTCCTTATTAGGAAAATATTTTGAATAAGTATTGATTGATTTTACAGCGACATCTTTCACTTTATCATCTGATTTAGCCTTTACAAAACAATCAACAGCGAGCCAATAAACAGTTGTTTGCTCAAAATCATTGCCGCAAGATTTAGCACCTGATACGTAAATATTACCTTGCAATAAATAAGCTTCCCCCCAATCTGGTTTAATTTGTAACGCTTTAATTGTTTGGCTAATTGCTTGAGAATATTTTTTTTCCATCCTTAATGAATTAGCATAATCAAGCAATGCTCTTGCCTTTAAATTTTCTTCCAAATCATAATTTTGAAGTATTTTCCTAAAAACATTAGAAGATTTTAAAAAGTAACCATTAGCAAATAATGCAGACGCTAATTTAATTTCATAATCATAACTTTCATCTACATCTTGAAGAACGCTTAACACATCTAAGTAAAGCTGATTTTTTATACATTCTTTTTCTGTCAAAATTTTCTCAATTCTTTTTAATAAATCAATATCTTCTTTAGAGGTGTGAAATTTCTCAGAATAAAGGGAAATAATATCTTCGCAATTTGCATATGGTGTGAACATATCCTCAATCTTTTCAGAGTATTTGATGAAATTTTTTGTTGTTTTAGATTCGTTTTTAATATTGTAATCTACAATTTCAGAAACAATTGAATATGCTGACAAAACATCTTCTTTAGATTTTACACCTTTCTTTTGTAAATATATAGTTGCCTTCATGTAAGCATAAACAGCTTGAACAGAAGATGTATTGTTATCCATATTTATGCTAGTTTTTAAAATCTGATAAGCTTCTTCAGCTCTATTTTTATCAGTAAAAAACAATTCATATCCTTTTAATCCTAAAATATACCCCTCCTTTCCAAAACCATACTTAATTCTTTGATCAAAAATCATCATTAAAGTATCGATATACTCATTTTTGTTTTCTGGATACTTTTTAATTTGAGCTTTGATAATTTTTGGCCCATTTTTGTATATGGTGGCATAAGATGCAGGACAATTCGTATAAGCCCATCTCCAAGGATTTAAAGCGTCCTCATAATTTTTTTGTTTACAATATTCTCTAAAAACTGAAACATTTTCTTTACATGCTTGTTCATCTTTTCCATATTTAGATTGAGCACTTATTGCAAGTGAAGACAAAATTAATATGTAAGTTATCACGAATTTGACGAAAGCGGAATTAATCATATTTTCTTTTTACGAACCAAATACCATCATAAGATATATTCAATCCAATTTTTAAAACTTGTTCTTTTATTAAGCTATTTTCAGTATCACCTCTTGAAGTATATATTACTGAAATATCATACTTTGTTCTTGATTTATAATTTGGAATACCAACCCCGAACGAAACACTTTTTTCGTTAAGCATTAGATTTGATATTTGTAATGGACTTTCAAGATAAGAAAAACCAAAACGATAAACTAAATTTTTGAAAAAATTTTCGGCACGGGATTGTTGAAATTTATATTCTATTCCAGATGAAAATCTTTGACTATTATAATAATTTTCATTATTTCCTAAAATCATAAAGTCACTCCAGTTTTGCGTACTATAATCAATTAACAACATGACATTATTATTTTTATACGAAAAACCTGAGCTAATTGATTGCGGAAGTAAAGTATAGCCATAACTTTCAGTTATTAAAACCGTATCTTTTGCATTTTCAACCTGACCAGAATACTCAAAAGTCTCAATAATTTCCCTTTGAGTTGAACTAATTTCAGTGTCATTATTAAAAACTAATCCAAGTGTATATTTTTTATTATCATTTAACTCTTTAGTATATAATAAACCTACTTCGTAATAAAATCCTTTTAAATTTAAACTTACATTTGATCTGCTATTTAAAATCAAATCATCATTAAATATTATTTTCTTTCTTTTATTTAGTCTACCAAACAAGTAAGATGCGTTAATACCAAATGATAAATTATTATTTATTATGTAAGATGAACCAAAGTATAATTTTGTGAGTCCTCCATCACCAGAATATATCATTTCAGCGTCAAAATCTTGATCAAAAGTATTTACATTGTAACCAACATCACTATAGGGGAGCAACCCAACACTTGATCCTATCTTTTTTGTTAATGGAAATGCAAAGATGAAATGAGAGAACAAAGTAGTTTGATTGAGTTGACTATTAGTTGAATTTTCAATACTTAATACGTTATGTCTTATGCCAGTAGACAACAAAAAAGAATTTGAATTAATATATGAATATGTTGCAGGATTAAATGGATTAATTGTCTTCGTGCTATTTAATGCTGTTGATCCTCCTCCCATTGCAGCATATTCCGAAATCACATTTCCATGTTGTTCACCTAATAAAAAAATTGAATATGGCGATGTACTACCAATCTGCGCATAAGAGTTAGTTGCAATTAATAACAAAAAAAATATCCTAATTACTCTGTACATTAAAATCTAAAATTTCATTTAATCCACGTAAGACTAAAAATTGATCTGCAAATATGCTATTTTTTAATTCCTTTTCAA
>MDSV01245857.1_pt1 | contig 25077 bp, 17 predicted proteins | sample 810851 | NCBI WGS metagenome assembly MDSV01 (sample SAMN05326640, study PRJNA326480) | marine metagenome | isolation source: seawater | place: Atlantic Ocean: North East | collected 2012
CTGTAATATCATCAAAGTCACAAAAGTTCATCTCCACAAGAATTTCACCAATAGTTCCCTTGTTACCCTTGACTTGTGCTTGTAAGGCCTTACTTAATTGTCTCTTTGTAATGATATCAGCATCACATAACAATTGTCCTAATTTGACTCCGTCACTCACTAATATATTCCTTGATAGAAAGTAGCTTCAGGATCTGTTCCCACTTCCAAGTTATCAAATATTATTATACCATGTTGCATTTCATCTCTGTAAGGATTAAAGAAGTATCCATCAGCTATACCACTTACAAGACCATCTTCATATTTACTAATTGATGCTTGTGCAAATTCTGTGTAATCAGATAAACCTACAATCTCTAATGTGATTCTACCACTTGTAGTTTGTAGTAGTAACGAATCCATTTGTGTACCACCTAAGTATAGTTTCTCATCTATTGATTGTCCATTATCTTGACCAGCATTGTCATACATAATCAAAGCATAATGTTCTTTTTCAGGTGTAATCCTACCATCTTCCCTTTGGAAGTGTAGTACAAATATCTTTTTTACAGAACCATCTTCTTGTACTTCTGATGCTCCGTATGTTGTAATACTTTCGTAATACTCACGAGCAATAATCTCTGTACCATTTACAAACATTTGAATGTTCTCTACCAATGGTTCTTCTACTCTATCGTCTTCACAACTAAATAAAAATAGTAATGATAACAATAATAACTTTTTCATTTTTATCCCCTAACAATCACAAGATGTACATGTACATCCACTTAAACATTTATCACACGAACAATCATTACAATTACACATAGTGTTCTCCAGTTTACCACCCTACAAACTGATAGTTCATTCCGAACTTAATGTCATAGGCTGGTCGTTCCCAATAATACAAATAACGACCTTCAGTAAAGACACCTAAGTTGTCTTTAATTTTTACACCAAATATAGCACCATAATCATAATCATTCCAACTATGCCACATTGGCTCCATAAACATAAATTCACTTGGTTCACCACCTTCCTCTAAATGAGTTTGATAGTGTGCAGCATTATGATAAGCATAATCAGTATGACCATAATGATATGGTAACCAATTACCCCAAGCATGTAACCACCAATTTTCATCATAGTGATACCAATCTATTCCTAATACTAATGATGTCTCACCTTGATATCCTAAATCACTTTTCTTACCATTGATGTATTTTTCTAACATTCTTGGAAAGTGATATACAAAATATTCTCTATCTGTATAAGCAAATATACGACCATCTTCACCTCTCCACAACCAATCGTGTCCCCAATATTCTCCACGACCATTCCAAAAAGGACCTTCACCTTCCACTTCTCTGATTTCACCTGTTTCAGGATCTACTTCATAAAGTGTTCTTTTTTTCCAACCAGTCGGTGAGTTCGGGTCAAGCATGGTTGAGTCGTACCACATATTATCATCTATACCAAATGCGTCTTCAGCAAAATTCCACCATTGTCCTTTATACCAAGTGGTATCTAATACCATAGCATCGAATCCATATACAGGATGTTGTCTATGTTTAGCACCAATGGAAAAGTGTAACTTATTATTTAAAACTTCAGGTGTCCAATGTATTCTCAAATCACCATGAATGTAACTAATATCTTCAAGACCTAATTCTGTCTTACCGACTTTAGCCATTGTCCAATCACCGATGTATCTTATCCAATATTCTTGATTAAGATAATCATTACCCCATTGTCTACCTTCAGTCCACTTGATGAGATACTCCCAACCTTTAACAGGTCCGAATGTAGCACTTTCGTTAGAGTTTTGTTCTGAACCATCATACCAAGTTCCACCTTTACCAGCAGACTTAACACCTCGTTTTGGTTCGTATTGAAATCTTCCAATTTTACGAAGTCCAAATGACTTTTGAAAATCAGGTTTTAATTCTCTTTCAGTTCTTTCTACTTGTAGAATACCTGAAGACAATCCACCTATAATAGCAAATCTATCGTCTTGATATCGTGGAGCATTTAAACTAAAACTACCATAAGCAGTTGAGTATTTTAAAAACTTCCATATCTCGTTTTCACCAAACAAAGATGAGGTTAGTAATAAACCTAATATAATTTTCTTTAACATCTGTTTCTCCTATAATACCATCCACCAAGCGGCAGCAATTTCAACAAATAAATCTGTTCCTGTATTCCAAGCCCATCTTTCTTTTGTTCCATATGTTTCTTCAGTACCTTCAACGTATACTTCAAATATTTCCCATGCAATTCCAATAATAACAACCCACATTACAGCCCAAAAATCAGATGAACCTAACCATTGTGCTACTTTAGCGATAAATAATCCAGCCGCTAAATGATATGATGTCCATCCATCTAAAGCGCCTGAGTTAACTTGCCATTGATAAAATTTTGCTATTGGATTGTTCATAATCTTCTCCTATATAAATATTAATAATCTAACCTTACAAAAAATTTCATTGGTATTTTTTGACTCTTAGGTATTGGTTTAGATAATTTAGCATACCCAACTAAACCATTTTGTTCATCATACAAACCAATTTCAGAAACATATACTGGTGTATTACTACCAGTTAAATTATCTTTTAATTGACCAAGACCATTTGAATGATATGATGTCATATTAGTTGAGTTATTTAATTCATTTGGTTGTGTCTCACACGTCCACTCATAAGTATTAATTGTATTTACACCTTGATACTGAACTGTATAATTACCACTTGTCACATCTGTGTAATCATTCGTTCCATCAAATGAAGCAGTTTCGGTAATCGTAAATGCTCCTACATTATAAAAAATGTTTCCAACATAATTGTCTCGTGAAGAAAGAGCAGATACAGATTGTGAAAAAGTAGCATTTGTTGAATAAAGATTTCCGTTACTATCGTCTATTATTCTAGCACCAGTTGTAGTATCTGTTAAAACAAAACTACCTCTTACTATCTCTTCATTAAACTTTGATTGTGGTATAAAAGCAATTGAACCATTATTGTAGAATTTATGTAGGAAAGTATCTCTACCACTACCATCATTACCTATGTTAAATGATTTAGTATACTCATCGTCAGCAGAACCACTAAGATAAAAGTTTATACGAGCAAAATCGTAATAACTTTTAGATACTTCATTAGAAGAATCTTTTATAAATTGATGTCTTGTTAAATCAGCTTGAGTTAATCTAAATGATTTATTAGCCTTATACTCGTAAGTGTTCTGATTATTTGGTGTAAACTGCTTAAACATTCCATGACATTAGTAAGTCAAACGAACTTTGACGATTGCTTCAGAACTAAAGTTTTTGTTTATCGGTGAACTCAGTCTTCCTACAGCTAATAGTGAATTCTGTCCATCATATAATCCAACTTCACTTATAAAAGTTTGAGGATTTGTTACCATATCACTATGTCTTATTCCGTAATCTGAACCACTCCAAAAGGTTAAGTTCTGAGAAAGATTGAACTCACTAGCTTTAGCCCTACAAAAATAATCATAGATATATTGTTGTTCTTCAGAACGTAATGTTACCGAACCTTTTTGTAAAGCAACAGTTAACTTATTAGCATTATCTGTACTACTTGCAACAGTCAAGTCTTGAGTAAGTCCGTTACCTCTGATAGCAGCTGGAGTTCCATATGAACTACCACTCTTTACATATCCTGAAGTTCCAGGTAAACTTGATGAAAGAGCATTAGCACTTAATACCATCAGACCAGCATCAGGATAAAAATATCCATATGCCTTAGTTGAAGCGGCAGTATGAACCGAACCAGCTGAACCAGATACAATATTATATCTTGGGCCAAATGGAGCAGATTCTGCATTTACAGTTTTTGAATCATCTGTTAAATGTATTGAATCACCACCACCATCAGTATTTGAACCTGAAAGAGATACAGTCCAAGTGCCAGGATTTAACCTATCTTTCATCTGTAATCTTTCGGCAGTAAGTATGTAAATACCTTTTTGAACTACTGAATTAGTACCATCAGTTCCATCCACCAAAGAGAATCCAGTAGTATCTCTTAAGCTTTCAGCACTTGTCTCGGTAAAATTATAAAATTGTTTATAGATAGCTTGTGTAGTTCCTTCTGTAGTTGCCGTCTCTTCAGCACTACCACTACCATCTATATGACCATAACTTATACTGAAATGGTCTTTTGAATTATATTGTAAATTATAGTAATAGGATTTTTGAGTAGCAGACAATGAAGATGTTGTAAAATTCGTACCAGCAAGAGTTCCAACACCACCATCAAAAAATCCATTGGTAACAGTAATCTGTGTTGTTATAGTATCTTCTGCTATATTAAATATTTTCATCATAATTTAAACCCTACGTTGTTGTGTTATTTACGTTAACGGTAATAGTTACAAATCCAGCAGCAGCACCATCTCGTGTTATCTCAACACCAATTGACCTTTGTGATGTAAATTGTTGTGGAGCAGCATTTATTGCCAATTGTCTTTGATTACTTATAGTTCCTATGACAGGATCTGGATGGTCAAATGCTGGTAATCTATCAGAAGTAAAATCACCACTTAATGATATGTCTTGGTCAATTACATTTTCTAACACCAAACCTCTCATGTCTAAAATTTTAAAATCAAAAGAAGCATTTGGTACATTTGGAAAAACTCTTGGAACTATAGTAACAGGATTACTTTCAGTCTCACCAGCAACTTTTGTTATAGTGACAGACGTTCCACTTGTTATAGTAATAAAAGAAAAGTTTTGAACGTTCCTTTCTCCTTGTCCATATAATTTAAATCTTAAAAAAACGTTGTCATCAGGTACAGCCTCTAACATTGGTAGGTCTGTTATAGCACTACCATATGCACTTGAACCACTTGGATGGTCAGGATTATACAATGTATAATCAACTCCTGTATCTCCAAATGTATATTGGGTTATATCTAATGGTTGTCCATTTGCTAACTTCTGTCGACCTAACTTGGTTAAAATGGCATCTACTATTACGGTATCGTTGTCTAAAAGTCCCATAGTTGTAATCCTTATGTTATAATATTACTCATCTATAAATATATCGAAAAATTATTTTACCTTATTACTTTTAACTTCTTAACGGTATCTGAACCACCTACCTTAATTATATAGGCTGGTGTTTTAGGTTTCGTATCAAGTTCTTTATCAAATTTTGGTGGATTTGAACCATCGTTCTGTGTTCCCTTATAAATAAGGTTTGTTAATCCATCTTTACTTGTACCAACTTTAAAGTAGTGATTTATCGGATAGAATATCTCACCATTGGATGAACTAAAAAATAAAGTTCTACCTACCATTCTAGCATTTACACTAGCATCATGGTTACCAAAAAAAGATGTGTATGTGAATCCACTTCCACTATCTACATAATAACGATTTCCAAAATGTCTAAAGTTATCATGATGATTAAAAGGTTGTTTAGCATTTGTGCCAGTTCTATTTTTATATGAACCACTTGTAGGAAAAAACTCTTCGGTCTCTCCTATTGTTCTAAAAACCACTCTATCTTCATACTTGTAAGTATTGTAGTTACCATCACTACCAGGATTACCAGTTTTGAAGAAAGTTTGATTTTCACTCTTTCCATGATTCTTAAAAAATTCATTTTTAGAACCTAATAATAAACCTTTAAAATTACTTGGTTCTAAATCAAAAACAGATTGATTAACTGAGTTAGATAAATCAACCACATCTAAAGGTGCCGAATTATTTGTTAACACATTTTCATTTCCAGCACCACTAACATCAATCTCATCACTAAGTACGTCAATTGATTTTTCTCTTAAATTTTCATTTGCAAATCCTGATGTAGTCATTTCATCCAATGGTACGTCAATAGATACATTATATTTATTTTCATTAAAATCAATACCGATAACAGGTTCAGTTAAGTTAGTAGAACCCATTACCTTATTTGGATTTAATTCAGTTTGTAGACTGGCTCTTTTATGTTTTGACCTATGAAGTACATCATTTTTTACTTCATATGTAAATTCAAATTTTGTTTTAGCAGGTACTAAAGATTCTACCCTTTCTATAAATTCAGGATCATCTGTATGTTTTTCTATGGAAGCTAAATTACTTGGTATATCAACAGAAACGTTTCTTTCAGTAATAATTTGTTTTCTTAGATTTATCAAATCAGTATAAATACCATCGTTAACACCATCATCTAAATAATCATCTAACTGAAAATCAGCCATAGCATTTATTACTATAGCATCTATAGCATCCACATAAGAATATGATTTTCCTATTTTATTTACTACCTTTACAGTTGATTGATTTGTGTTTGCCTTTTTTGGATTTGATAACGTAGCTACTTTAGAATTTAAATTTCCATTTACTTTTAAATCAGAACCAATCTTAAATTGTTTTTTACTTTTTAATTGGTCTGTTCCTCTAACTTGAAAACTAAAATTCTTTACCGTTGACATACTACTTGTTACAGCTGATAAACTTGGTTGTGATGATAATTGTTTATCAAAACTTTTTACTTTATTTGTAGATGAAAAATCTTTAATTACAGTAGACGATTCATTGTCACTTAAAGGATAATGATAAACTAAATCTTCTCTAGCAGAATCTATCTTACCACCCACAATACTTTTGTAATTTAAAATATGTTGTTTAAACTTGGACATACTAATGTAAGAATCCCAAGCTCTTATTTCTGCAATTGAACCAGTAATGTGGTCACCAAACACTAAATTATTAGAAGTTTGTCCTGACGCAGTTATGTAGTTTTGATTGGCATTAGAACTTAGAGATGACATACTAATGTGTTGTATATCTTTTATTTTATCGTCTTCTTGTCTTCCAACAAATAAGTGATAAGATTGTGTTAATGCAGAAGTAGCCTCATATGATGATGTAACAAATTGTCTTTGTAATAAAACATTATAAAATCTAAAATCATTAACGTTTTGTATAAAATCAGTTGACATTGATATAGCATTATTTGATATAACACTACCAGCACCAGCAGTATCATTTAATCTAAACTCTAATTTACCAGCAGAGTTTGAAGAACCAGATGGTATGATTCTCAAATCCCAATTATGTTTATTAGACGCCGAACCACTTGACCTTGCAAGAGTTTGAGTATTAGGTGTATTAGTAGTTCTAAAAATAAATTCAACACCATTTGGTTCAGCATCATTAGACCACCAATCTAATTGTAGTAAATTAGTATTAGTTGATAAATTTAGGGATTTCATTTGTTCAGTTTTTTCCCTAAAAGAAACATTACCTTTTACATTGTTTAATCCATTATCTAATTCTTTGGGAGAATCGTTAGTAACGACACTTGGATTATGGTCATCAAACGAACCACCAAATTCGGTAAGTTCAAAATTGTTGGTATCATATCCATATAAATTTAACAAAGTATTTAGCGACTCCATTGTCCCTTTGGTTTTGTAAACGTATATAATATTATTTAATATCTTTGTCCAAAGAGAAGAAATTGCCTGTCTATCTCCTACTTCATCTCCACGAGTTGATTGTAAATAATTTTCTAAACTACCAGATAATGGATTTTTTAAATCAAAACCAAGTGTGTTTCCTATTATCGGTAGTAAATTATCTGGTATAGAATTTGGATTTTTATATCCTAACGTGTAAAAATTTTCATAATTGTTTATATAACTTCTTAGTAAATCAAATTGTTCACCCAACATATTTACAAAATCACGAAGAACTTTATGTTCACTATCCGTTCTTAAAAAGAATGGTAGATTATTAACTAATGAATTTATATTGTCATTATCATAATTTTCAGCAATAGTCTCCATCGTGTTATACCAACTATTCCATTCGGATGAACCAGCATAACTACCACTTGGTGGTCTGTAAATTTTTGAGAAAGGATGTATGTTTCTAGGATCATTTTTAGTAACTACCACATCAGTAAAAAATGCCTTCTTATCACCACTTGCCTGAGTAAATACAGGAAATAAATCACCTTGTGGTAAGAAAGAACCTGTTGGTGGTGGGAAAACATCATCTATAGTACCATCAGAGGCTAACCTTGATGGAAAATAATAAGGTGTATATTTTCCTGTTATATCTAAATTACCATAAGCAAATCCATCTCCAAGAGAACCACTTAGTGAACCCGATATGGCGTTTGAACCAGAAAGTATTTCAAAATGAGTATTGGAATTTTCGTTGTAAACCTCATCACCAAATCCTATAAGACCAAATTTTAATCCATCTCTTCTTATTGGTCTAAAATAATTTTGTTGTGCCTTAAACACATATCGTTGATAATTAGAACCAGTTACTTGTGGGTTTAATAAAGCAGAACCACTCCAAGCATGATAAGGTATCTTTCTATCTTTTGAATAAACGTAATTACCAACTTTGGTATTTGTACCCCTAACGTCATAAAACTCATTTTGAAATCCCCCACTAATATGTAAACTGTATTCACTATCATCACCACCGCCTCTTAAGATGAATGATAAATAAAAGAAATCATTTGAGTTATAAAAAGGTGGATTTTCTACATTATATAAATCCGTAGTTAAATGTAAGAATCCATCTTTTTCTTTATTGTAAATTTTATCAAATCCTTCACTATCTTGTATAGTGTTTTCAGTCTGAGTGTAACCGACTTGTGAAAAACTATTTCCAGCTAAATTACCACCAATACCAGGTGCTGATGATGTAGAATAACTTTGTCCATCATGATACATAAAGTGTTCATAATGAGTAAACTCATCTTCTATTTTTCTTATCTCATCAAACAAAGACTTTCGTTTCTCAACAACTTTTAAACTACTTGAGTAAACAAGAGATTGACTTATTTGATTGTATAACCCCTCAAGTCTAACTGCTTTGTTTTTAAAGTTTTCTAATTTTGATTTTGCTGAACCAAAGAATACATGATTATCAAACTCACCATAATCTATATTTAAATTTAAATCTTTTTGTTGTCTAACAATTTCTTCTACAATATTTGTTCCTGATGAACCTGTTATATCATTTCTGTTAGAATAAGAATCTTCGATTGATACATTTTGTGTAGTGTAACCCTCGTCAATTTGTAATCCCAATCCACTTATCGCAAGACGTTCTCTATCTATAAAAAATATTGTTTCTACTTGTGAAACTAAAATCTTATTTACTATGTTAAATTTTTGTAATGTTGCTACATCTAAAGGTAATGGTTGATTTAATTTTAAAACTAAACTTACTTTATCCCTTGTAACTCTATCAAAAGCATATCCGTTTATTGCTACTAATCTACCTCGTGAAAGTTCTAAGTATGAATTAAAACCATAAACATCAACACCTTGTCTTTCTACATTGAAAAAATCGTTAAAGGCCTGTTCACCTATAGGACCATCATTAGGTATATCACCTTCAATTATTTCAAATCTAATTTCTTTTCTACTTGGTGATATTTCTGATAGGTGAAATAATTCTGTGAATGATGATTCAACAAATCTTTCTATAAAATCATATTGTAAATTATAGTTTCCTTCACCAAAACCATTTCTGTCTAAATATTCATTTGGTTTTAGAAAAAGTCTTTGACTATCTTGAGTCGTATAAAAATCGATATTTTTTTGTAAATCTTCAGAGTCTTGAAATACGTTACTTTCGGTAAATACTGATAATTTTACTTTACCGTTTTCATTAGTTATAAAATCTCCTATATCATATTCATTGATATCGGAAATTAATTCTAATGTATCGTCATTATATGGTTGTAGTATATTCATTAAAAAGCTTGTTTATCTTTGTTTCTTTCAACTATTGGTGTATCCATTTGTTCAGTTTTAACTACTGGTCCATTCTTTGTCTTTTCAACTTTATAGTCTCCGACTAAAATACCAGAGATATCTCCACCAGTTACATCTCTTGATACATCTTGTTCGTTGAGATTAGGATCTAAATAAAATATTAAATCATCTTCACTCTTATCAATAAATATCTGTTCCATAGGAAATTCGAAGTCTTTTGGTAATGGTGTTGTTCCAAACTGATTAGTAATAGTTCCATCTGCCATGTTTAACAAAAAAGACATAGCACCATATCCAGTTTGACTTACCAAGTTAAAATATCCTGGCATATCATCAAATACCAAATCTCCAGTTCCGTTATCTCTTTTTCTTTTATAAACAATATCTGGTACTGGTGTTTTTATAATATCCCAAAAATCTTTTGGTTGATTGTATAATTTTACTTGTGACATATCCAACTGACCAGGTTCTTCCCCATACAATTTATAAGAGTTTTGAATGACATAATCTCTTGCTGAAACTCTACTTAAAAAATCATCATTAGTAAAATCATCATCCTTTACCATTTTTGTAACAGCAGAATGGTAATTAGATTGTTCACTTAGACCACCTATGATTGCTTGACTATCTGGTGATGTTAAGGGTAAGAAATCAAAATTAGTGCCACCAAATATAGAAAAGTCTTGGTCTTTAAAATTATTATCATTTATAACAATATTTTTAGTTACGAGACTTGTCTGTAAAACATAAATACCATCAGCACTATAACGATAAGCAATAACTTTTATTTGATATACACCAGGTCTGTTATAGGTATGATAACTATTTTGTTGAAATGGTACAGATTTTATAGCTTGTGAATTTATTAATTTTCTAAAATTAAATTCAGTTGTCGGTGGTGGCTCTTCCCCCTCGTATGGTTTAAAGAAAAAAGAATTCTTTATACTCTCGTTGGTTGCTAGTAAAGGTTCATCTCCCCATTGTATGACTTCATATCTATAATGAAAAGAAGATACATCATCTAAGTTGGTTTGATTTGTAAAAAGTTCAGTACGCAAATCGGTTGGTATATAGAACAAAGATAAAAGAGACCATTGATTATCTATCCCAGTAAAAAGTACAGGATCGATAGATACACCAGAAGTTTCTCCATAAAGTTCTGTTGCGGTAGGACCATCAAGTTCGTTTGCGTTATTAGCACCAGCTTCTTCAATAAATCCAGTTCCGTTTATCACACCAATATCTTGAATGACATTTTCTCCAGTAAAAATATCAAGATTTAATTTTACCTTTAACGGATAGGATGTGTCAACATAATCTTGACTATCTAATCTATAGTACAATAAATCCTTTTCCTCTCCTATGGTTGATTTTACATTTACTATAAAATCTTGTTCATCTAATTCTTCACCTTCTTGATATAGTTCGTCAGATTCTAATTGTGTTTCCCATCTAAATCGAGGAAATCCAAGAAACTGAGTGTATTTTGTTTCTACCAAACCATTATTAGGAGTAAAAAAGTCCGCTTGATTCTTTACTTGCCTAGCATAATTTGGAAATTCAAAAACAACACCACCACCAACCGAATCTACAGATGGTTTTAGTGGACCTTCATCGGTAATATCAGGTGCCCTTAAATTAGGATTTTCCGGTTGAGTCATCTGAGCCACTTGGTCATATCTACCTCTTACAAAACCACTCTCTCCTGTCAACGTAAATTTTGGAGTATTTCCCCTTGAACTGTTATATGGCATTACTTGTCTTACACCAACATCAAACCATCCTGTCCAATCAGGACCGTTCGTTACGATATTAGGAATACCATTACCATCGCTATCACCCCAGTACTCAAGATAACTATCTAAGGTCTGAAGAGGATCTGCTGGGTTTTTTATAAACCAAGTTCTTGGAAAGATAATTTCAAATAATCTGTTATTTAAATTCATTGTTGATAATTGTACTCTTACTGAAGTAGGAAGATTAACGTCAGTAAATGCATTTATTAATTGTGGATAAACTTTTCTTATCAGTATATTTTTTGATATTCTATCTTCATCACTACTAAATTCCACTATTAAAGGATCGTCTTGGTCTTCATCCACATCAACAGGATCAAGTATTCCTTCTTGATAATCTTCTCTAAATGGTTTTATATAAGCGTTAGGAGTTTCTTTAAATGCCATTTCCCTCTGTCCCCAAAAACCTTGACCACCTATTGGATTTCCTATCTTTACAACTTTATCTGCTGGTATACGATATCTTCTCCAGTTGTTATCATAAAAATCTTCACCCTCTTGAATTTCATGAGGTGTTCCTCCAAATGTCCAATAAAGAATATCTTGACATCTAAACGACCTAAAACCATCATAACTATTATCACTTTGCTTTGTGAAAGGTTCTTCAAAAATTAAATCATGTGGAGCATAAAAATAATTAGGCAGTAGAGCACCATTTTGATTCTGAAAAGTTCCATTGGGGTGTCCAGCTTCTTCTGCTAGGTTTCGAGTAGGTACAAAAGCTATGTAAGGTGTTAAACCAGTCTCATAGCCATTAACATAGTAAGGTTGCTCTTCTCCTGTATCATCATCAACTTCTTTAGCCACATTGGTGATTACCCCATCGGTACTTATTTCAGCAAACATACTTACATATGCTTTTCTACCAGGAGCTGGGTAGGCATCATTGGATACACGAGATGGTGAATTATCAGCTGCTATTGCTCCATGATTTTTAAAAAATTCTATGAGACCAAACCTCATTTTAATAGGTCTACCACGTTCATCTTCACTTACTTGACCTGAAGCAAATATATCATCCATCAAATCTAAGTTAGCGACAAAAGCTCTGCTTGATGCGACCTTTTCAGTCCAATTACCTAAAGATTGATTATACAAATCATTTGTGTTTAATCCAAGTTCATTGTAAGCCGTATCGGAACTTCTTTGTTCCTCACCAAGTGATGATTCAGGATAAACTCCCCTTAACTTAACACTTGGATAATTTATTCTTTTATGTGCCATTAATATGCCTGTTCAGATTTTTTTGTTTCTAAATTATCAGGATTAATCTTACCAACTATCGATAATCTTAAATTTTTATCTAAAGTTAATTCAAAATCTTTATAGTAATCTATTCTTGTATAATCTGTTTTATCTATTATATCTTTAGTTGTTTTTTGATTTAAATCTATATCTGCTATCAAAGGTTGATTAGTATTAGCGTCTGTTAAATTTGGATTTGTTACAGCAGCATCTGATGTTCCATATGATGACAATACATTTACCTCACTTTCAAATACACCAAATTTATTTATCTTTGGTAGTATTGGATATAAATAATTATCTTCCCACTCTTGTTCTTCATCCTCATTTATTACTATTTCAACATAAGATTTTCTTGGAGTTTTGATACCTTTTATCACACCAACATTTGGTTCTCCAATGACTTCTTTTTTTTCTATACCAGATAAGTTACTATAGTTATAATCTTTTGGTATTACATTTCCCCAATAATATTTTTCACCAGGCACATCGTAACTCTCATCAGGAAATCCAAGATTATCCCACATAGGTTTAACTCCTTTAAAAACTCTTGTTGTTCCTAAATCAAAATTATTTAAATCACTTTCCTTAAAAGAATTTTTAAATTTGTCTTTTATAAATCCATTGTGTACAGTTGACATTATCCAGCACCCCCAGTACCATCAGCGCCTGTTTCAGTTCCACCTTGTCTTTGTTTACCACTACCACCACCAGGACCTCCACCAGCATTATGTACTACCACGTCTTCAGCAAAATAAGTGTGTGTATTTTCCACCTCAAAATTATAGGTAGCAACGGATTCGTTTACCTTTTCAATTGATGTAACTTCAACAGCAGATTTACCTATCAAGAAATCACCAACTATGATGTGGTCAGCTCTTAACCATATGTCTCCATCATCTTCTGTATATCTATCATTTGGAACATACATAACATGGTTCTCTGTTACTTTTATGGTATCGTTAATTATTAAATAAGCATCTGTATCTTCTTTAGGATGATGAAAAACTTCAACCACTTTATTTTGTGTAGTCTCACCTGTCTTATCGTCAAAAGACATTACTTCCATTCCAACTTGTATATCTTCGATTGGTAATTTTTTACCATCTGTTATAGTAATCATTGTTCCTTCTAAGAAACAAGAGTTACCACCACCGCCTCCACCACCTTCGGTAGAGGTCATTATTGCTTGTACTTCTATAGATTCAAAACTACCTTCCATTTCATTTTCATTTTGAGCAGTAAGATTACCACCATTTAATGTAAACCTAACTCCACCAACAACAGCTTGATTTTGGTCTTGACCTATCTCATTACTCCCACCACCTTGTCTAATAAGAGCTACCATTGATACAACTCTATCTGGAGCAGATATTACTGCAGAATCAGAATCAAAATTAGTAGTTAGTTGTGTCTCATCATTTCCACTATTCCATGAATATGTAGCCTCATCTGTATCATTACCACTTGGATTTTGTGGTGGTAAAAGTTCTATATCAATTGTTGCCAATTCTGGTGGAGGATCTTCACCGCTTGAACCATTATATGAATAGTTTGCATTTAAGACCATCGTGGTGTCTTCAGCATTCGGGTCATATGAATACCCCTCACTTAACATAAGTTTATTAATACGTTCATTATCACCACTTTCTAAATACAAACCATTGTTATTACCACCAAGACTCCAACCTCCAAACTCCCAATCTTCAGCAGTTGAACCTTGAATCGGTACTTCAGTATTGGCAGCATTTAAAAATAAATTATCAAAACCACTTGGGTACTCTGGACTTAAAGTTGGGAATCCATCACCACTTTGAAAATCACCAGCTATGTTTAGATTAATATCTATAAATACCTTTGCCGTATTTTCTGCCATTGGTAAAGCAACAACACCTTCTTCTTCCATTTCAATCCAACCACTTGATACAGAAAGTGGTGGATTATGATGTTGTAATTCTTGAGCGTTAATTCTTACTCTAGCTTGATACTCTCTACCAGGTATATATAATGAATTATAAGGTTCATTCACCACCATTTCAAGTTCAGGCACTGGATGTCCAGCTTGGAACTGAAATGCATCACTCACAATGATTTCGTCATTATCTTCATCGTAGACTTGACTATGTGGATATGTTCCAAGAGGTAACCATTCTGTTCGACCATAGTCGTCATAATAAGGACTACTACCATCATCGAAGTATTTTAATTCTATCTCATAAGAAACAGTATTCCAATCTATATCAAAACTTTGTTCAGGATTCGGATTGGTTGTTCTAAATAAATCAGCATCATCATCTTGTACTAAAGCGTTTGCTAATTTAAATGTTATAATTCCATAATTTATTTCAGGAATCAAATTTAATCTATTAGGTAGTGGAGCATTAAAAATAAAATAATTATAATCACTTGGTTCTGTAGGAGGATTTGGTTCTTCAATCTCTCCTGTAAACTCATCAACTCTCGGTTGTTTGCCTGAGTATGGTTCAAGTAGTTCATTAAATTTTGTTAACACACTACCCTCTAATTTACTAAGATAGTTTAATAGGTCTAACTTATCTATTAAATTTAATTTTTCAATAACTTCAGGTCCACTTCTTTCGTCAGCTAAAAATAAATCAGGACTAATAGATAACTTTAGAGGATCTATTCCTAATATATTTGCCGCTGTTCTTGATAACGCAGAGTTTCTACTCACACCACCTATCATAGCAAAATCATCATAATCAAACATTTTTACAGAATAATTTTGAGATGGATTTAAAAATATAGATGTTTCAAATAATTCATAACTATCAACTTTTAATCCTTTAAAACTAGCATAGACCACGCCAGTAATTTTGTAAAATCCTGGTTTATCGTAATAGTGTTCTAACAAAGTAGATTGTTCTAAAAGCAGAGGATCGGTGGTATATTGTAAAGGACTACCATCACCCCAATTTAATTTAAATAAATAAAAACCACCAGGACCACCAGCGTTAGCTCCTGATTTAGCATAAGCATTAAATCTACTAGCTCCACCTACACCAGTATCAGGATCTGTTGCTGTAAATGCTCCTCTTTCCATCCAAGGTACAAATGTTTTATACACATTGTTTGATGGTGGTCTAAATGACTCTCTACCATTAGCTCTTGGATAAAGGTAAAAATTTATCTTACCCTCTGTTGCTAATCCATACTCGATTGGATTTATCTGTCTGTCATAATATCTATCAAGGTGTATTATCTCATCGTCATCAGCACTATTTAACACAAATGGTAAAGCATCAATGGAAAATCTGTAGGTAACTGAGAGTGGTTCAATTGTGTTATTTGGTACAAAAATGTTTTCTCCATTCCTACCTTTTAGTTTAGTTACATTTACCTCTTCTTTGTTTTCTACATCTGAAACCTTTGTTAAATAAGGTGAGAGTGTGGCTGGGTTATAATTTACGTCAGGCCAATCCTCTCTTTCATTAACAACAATAGTTCCTAATGGTTCTCTACCATCGTAATCTTCTATTATGTGACTGGAATATGAACCGGCATCAGCATATGGTTCGTTTCCATCATGGTCAAGTGGATTTCTAAATTCAATATTTTGACCACGTTCTGGATAAAAAACCCCTAATGTTCGTGTCCCACCATCATATATACTTAGTGGATTTCCTACATTAACTGGTCCTACTGATTGTCCAATCTGTTGAACATAGTCAAATAGTTCCTCTGTTTTCGTAAATTTTGCCATTGTGATTAGTAGTTAAATCCACCACCTTCTCCACCACCATCTGGTGGTGCAGTATCTTCGGTTGTTTCTTGTGTCTGTTGTTGTGTCCCACCACCGTTATTGTCACCACTATCTACATCTCCATCATCCTCAACTTCCTCTTCAATAGTTTCCATTCTCAAAGATTCATCAGGTAATTTATATCCACGAGCTCTGAGTAAATCAGAACGACTTATAAATTCTACTTTACATTTAGCACCAACTCCACTATTTGATACAAAACCACCACTCGGTGAGTATACACCAATCTCAACTTGTTCTGGATCTTCTGAATCAAATATGTCATCAAATGTACCTTCAGGAAAAAACAAAGTACGATGGCCATCGCCTGAAGTTATATAGGCTATATCAAGAGTTCTTATCGTAGCTTCTTCAACACCAACAGGCCATCTAATTAATACTTCATCACTACTTTGAATTGCATTAATAAAGGGAGTTCTCGGAGAAAAACGTACTGATCGAGCGTCATCTAAAGTTCCTACACCCGTTTGTGTATATACCATATCACCTTGATTAAGATGATTCAACCAATATTCTCTACTTGTCCAACCTGAAAAGTTTATGTTGTTACCATTGTAATATGGACTATTAATATGGTCGTGTGAATTTTCATCATTCACATAAATTCTTTCTGTAATTCTTGGGTTAAATGTAGCACAAATAAAATACCAATCATCTACATCTTTTATTTCATAGTGGGGAAAGGCTCTATGTATTTCAGGATGTTGATTACCTACAATTCTTTGATTTAATCTACCTAACGTAGCTCCTGCCGTATCATCATACATAGGTGACCTTATCCCAAGAGTATCGTTATTAGCACCAGTATGATTATCCCTTAAGTTCATAATCTCAACCCCATCCCAAGTACGATTTTGTATCGAGTCATCTTGGTCAATATATTTTTGTAATATGTAATCGTCCACCATCAATCTAAAATATCTAAAAACTTTACCATTGTGTTCATTTACTCTCGTATCTAATCTAAATCCACCTGGTATACTACGTTCTAAAGGATTACCATAATTAAATAAAGTACCCTCTGAAGTTTTACTTAAAAATTTAGCCCACATTGTTATCGTAAATCCATCTACTAAGTAACTTGGTTCTTCATCTACAGCAACAACTTCAGTACCATTAGCAGACATCACTACAGCACCTTGAACTGGTTTACTAAAAGCCAATTGTTTATTATCAGGTGACCTAAGTATAATTGCCTGATTAGGTCTTCTTACTTTTAAGAAACCTTCAGAAACATTTTCATATTGAGGTCTTTGGTCTTCTATAGATTGAACAACGTTATCAACATCCGAGAGATAAGAGTTAAGACGATTTCTCATTGACTCAAGTGTCTGTCCTTGATTCAATTCATTTGCCTGTGAATCTAATCTCGTTATACCAGCACCAGGTACATCACCCTCACTTATACGAGAACCAGAATCCGAAGCTCCCCCATCAGATATACTCTCACCAATACCATCACCATCGACATCTTCAAATGGTGGTGTTGCTCCTATAAGGTCATTGAAGTCAACAAAAAAGTTATTTATTTCTTGTTGACGAGTTGATTGTGTTGGAAGTAACTCAAAAATATCAGTATCTAAAATTTCTTTAGCTTTAATAGGATTGATTTTAGTAGTCGTTTTTGGTGTTGTCAATTGTCCTAAATTTAGAACATCTGTAAACACGTTACCTATTTTTGTTGCAATTGTGATAGAATGTTTTTGTCCATCACCATATGTATAATCTATTATATAATCTACAACCTCACCTAATTCTTCCAACTCAGGTGGTATTAACTCAGTACCCTTACTCGTTGTTATTAAAGAAAGAGCACTTGATATATCAGTAATATTATTATCATAGACATGTTGACATACTATTTCAAAAGTATCACCTTGTAAATCTTTTCTACTTTCTAATGTATTTCTATCTTTCTTAAAAAACACAAGTGGTTCGTCTTCTGTACGTCCCAGTGTTTTTATACCATCACGAATTGTTGTTTGTAAAGTTAATACTTCTTCGTTGGTTAAATTACGAGATTCAAACCACAATCTATAAACATTGTCACTTACAATCTCTCTAACTTCTTGTAAAGTTTCGTAATCAAATTTTTGAAATATAATCTCATCGATATTCATATCGTGAGATATGCCCAACTCACCACCACCAATCATCAGAGTTCCATCTTCATGACGATGATATAATCCTATGTATTGTTCTTCAGGATTTTCTCTGTAATAAAACCTATTACTCTCTGTTGCTTCTAAATCAACGGCTACAATAGGATTTTCTTGTACATCACCAAGACCTTGCCCTTCACTCGTTTCACTTCCAGTAGTTCCAGCAGGATCTGGTGGATTTCCATAACCCATAATTAAGTCCTCAATATAAATTCAAAATCGTTGTCGTATATTATCTCTTGACCATCATCGTGATTGACCTTTACCAAAATCTTATAAGCACGATTAGGTTCAAACGCATTCAAGTCTTGTTTAAAATAGTTAGAGGTTGTATCACAACTCATAGTTGTGTAAGCACTAAACGGAACAACTGATTCGTTTGTTGCCATATCTATGATAGAATATGAAGCAGATGGATAAGGTATGAAACTACCACTAATAGTTTGGTATGATGTTGAAAATGTTTTTTGAACATATCTTTTACGAGCACCAAATCTAAATTTAGCAATTTCATTTTCTTTGTACGCCTCTCTAAAGTGTATTGGATAAAGATAGTTTTCTGAATTACCACTAACATCTAATTCAGTTAAACTACCAGTATTTGAACCAGTTGCTGGTAAGTGGTCGTCCCATTTAAGTTCTATCTTCGGAGAGTATATTGTATTGGTTTGTCTTGAGAAAAACTTGATGTCTTCAAAACTACCACTTGATGTTTCTCTACTACCAGATAATCTTATCAATAAACCATAATTTGTATTATCACCACTAAACCATTTTTTAGCCATAGTAGTTATATCCATATTGATATCAGGTGATTCAGAAGAAAATGCTTGTGTTACCTCGTCTCCAGCAAGATAAGTACCACCAGGAGTTGTCCAAGAAATCTGAGAAGCACCTTCTCTATTTTTTCTATATAGGTAACTGCAACCATCTGTTGTTTTTGGTTCATCAACTTCTTTACCAACACCTTCATCCCACTCCTGACTCAATGGATAAGCGGCAATTGTATATTCCTCAGTCAATCCACTTGTACCCTCAGTCTCATAGAGTCTTAAATTTAATTTATAATCACTTGGTAATACTGAAGAACTAATATAGTTTTCTATTTCAGTAGTATTAAATTGAAGAAGAACACGAGTATTATAAGAAAAGGTTCTGTCAAAAAATACTTTCTTTAACTCAAGAACTTCGTCTTGTCCTGTATTCTTATCTTTAAAGTCTTCACCAGTAATTTGGTTTGAACCACTACTGATAAAGGCATCTTTGGTTGTAAAAAAATATCTATGCATTATATCACTTTTCCATATATGTCTTGGTTAGGGTTTTTTAATTCGAATACTGATGGTGAAACTGATGGTCTGTAAATACCATCTTGTAAAGCATCATCGAAGTTATATTGAAAACCATAATTACTATCTGTACCTATGACTTCTCCATCACCTTTATAATAATATAATTGTCTACCAGCAGCATAGTCAGAATTACCATCTTGAAATAATTTTAATTCTCGTATACCCACGACTCCGTCTAAAGCCAAAATATTGTATTGTAAATCATTCATGTTAACTGATTGTCTAAATTGCATCTTTTCTATTTTAAAGAAATCCTTTATGACATCAATTACATTTATTTTAACTTCGGTTGGGTTAAATCTTCTATCATAATTAACTAAAAATCTTACACCAAAATTTATAATATAGCCAGAAAATAAATTACTATTTGCAGTAAATCCAAAATCTACAATATCGTTTATCATTCTAAATTGGTTAAGATATCTAGCAACATTTTGTAGTGCCAATTGTGGTGTTTGAACTAATTGTTTGTTCTGATTATAAGAAAGTGTTGATACCAAAAGAGTTCCACCACTCTGTTCAGGATCTAATCGTTCAACGTAACATTTAGCAATACTACCAAACTTCTGTGGTATACTTAATATTCTAGCAGTATAATCTTCTTTGGTAACACAACGAAGTTGAGAAGCAAAGAAGGCACTAGCATTAGTTTTTATTTCATCTACAGTTTGTCCATCAGTTCCACCTATACTTGGTTCATCATTTGTGACAGTTATAGTTACACCTGCTGGTGAATTTTGAACTTCTGTTATTTCATTTGTCTGTACATTTGTTTCTAAACCACCACCAGCTCTGTATGTAAATGTTAAAACAGTATTAGTTGGAGTCTCTCCTAAATTAAGATTATTACCTGTTGTTGAACCTATAGCACCAGGTATATCAGCAAGGTTAGTTCCATTTATTGTTACACCAGCTTGTTCTACAGGATCTACATTTGAACCTGAATTACTAAATCTAAATAATCCATTACCGAAACAAAATTTGTAACTATTACTATCTTCATCATATTTAGTAATAAACTTTTTATTTGTTCTTATATATTCTGCAGTATATGGTATTGGTATTGGTGATATATCATTACTACCATCTCCATCCAAATCTAACATGTCATAAGCAGATGTTCTAAGAGTTGTAGAATCACTATAGTGAAGTTCCCTTAATACTTTTTCTTGTGCTAGATAATCTACTTCGTACCATTTTTGTCCTGAACTATCTTCACAAGATAAAACTTCTATAAGGTCATCTTCTCCTAAATCCAATTCTAAAAATTTAGTTGGACTCGTAATGGTAAAAGATTTTGTTTTTGTTTTACCAGATACGGCTCTAACATATCTCGTCAACGTATATGTATCAGCTTCTCCATTATCATCAAGTGTTGGTGCACTTATTTCAGGATCACCTGAACCACTTGCTGTAAAATCTACTTCACCTGTTGTCTCAAATATTACTTCTGAATCTATGTTTGAAGTAATTTGTAATCCACTATCTATAGGATGACCACTTGATAAATCACCATACTTTGGGTTACCATCTGTATCAGCATCTATAGTGGTTGTAACTTTTAAACGAACAACGGATGGTGTTTTGTTTGGAGTTTTATATCCAAGAAATTCTGCAAGTCTTCTTACATTTCTTTTTTCAGTTGCTGTTGATAAAATATTTTCTTTGTAATTATAATCTATATAGTAAGAAAGAACATCACCAACATAACTTGATAATTCTATTAACATCATACCAGGTGATGTTTCGTTAAAATCTTTGTATGTATCAGGAAAATAAGATTTAGTATATTCAATTAAATCAGCTTTTATTGAACTAAAATCCTTACTTGTATAGTTAACATTTGTTGGTATTAACTTTTGTTTTTCAGTATATCCCATTAGTAAACTCCATCAGTTGCTGTTGTGGTTTGGTTTCCAACACCATCAAATGTAACTTGAACACTCTCTAAACTATTTGGTGCTCTTTTAATATTAAATACTATGTTTATCACGAGTTGATTCACTTCATCTCTATTTGTTATTTGTATATCTTTAAGTTCAACGAATGGTAGCCATCTACTAAATACATCAACAATATCATTCTCAATTTGAATACTTGTTTCTTCTGTCATCTGTTGAAACAAATAATTTTTTAAATTCATTCCTAAGTTCGGTTGAAATAATCTTTCCCCTTGATTTGTCTGTAGAAGAAGTTTGATGTTATTTTTAATAGCATCGATAGTAGTCTTTGTGGATTTAAAATACCCATCACCATTACCAACACGACCAAATGGAAAATCAATTCCAACTGATACTCGTTTATCTTGGTCTTCTACAAATCTATCTTTTCTTCTATCTAATATCGGCATTATGATTCCTCATTTAATCCAGTTCTGAGAATTGAGCTCCACCAGCCCCACTTGCACTTTCCAATCCAGTATTATCAACCTCATCTACTCTAAGTCTAACCTCTGAAGCATTTGACGCACCATCTGCTCCTTGACTCATACCAGGAGCATTTGCATCAACATCAGCAGTAGTTTCTATGATGAACGGTCCTGTTCCAGCAAGAGAAACTGGTGTTGCTGGTTGAATAAGTGGAGCACCAGGAGGTCCTACTGCTGGTATTGGAGCACCAAAAACAAGTCCATCTACAGTTGTCTGTATTACAGGTGCACTTAACTTGTCCACCCTAAAGGTCTGTGATGTTACCCAATTAACAATTGCCTTTGTTAAGTCTACTGATAAAGTATCTAGCTTTTTCTTACCATCTTCTGTGGCATCAACATACTCTTTACCTAAGTTCTTTTCAAATGCTTTATATATGTCGTCTTTAAGCGCCATTCTTAAACCTATCTTTTTCCTCTAATTTATTCATTACTGCTGAATAATCTTTGTTTATAGCGTTTGATAGAAAATCAGGAAGTCCTTGAGTTGTATCTTTTACAGATTTAACTTCTGCTTCTTTTTCTATATCTTTCCAATCTCCTGCATGAGCAGTTTCTTTTAATATATCATTAAGAATAGAGTCTTTTGTAAGTGGAGCAGCTGGTTTCTTCTTCGGTGCTGCCAGGACAGGTTGTTTTTTAGATGGAGACGAGGTAGGCTGTAATGCCTTATCTTCTACTATACTGTTAGTATTACTCTTAACTAACACTTCATCTAATTTTTTTTCAAGTCGACTAAATTTATAATCTAACTCTTCTCTTACTACTTCTCTTATTAACTTCTTAAATATATTAACCTTCATTTTAACTCCTATCTGTTTTCTTCTATGAAATGATGTTGACTTAAAAATTTTGTATTCCCAACATCATGTATTGTTATCTCTTGACCATCAGCATTTGTTTTTGATGTAGTTCTTTCTTTCAAACTATCTAATATTTCAGATATAGAAAGTAAATTATTTTCTAACGTAGCACCCTTAGCAGTTGGTAAATTTAAAAAAGCACCAGCCTTATCAACGAGTGGTATTGGAACTCCTTGTACAAGAGCATGAGCATTTTTTAATATCTTTGCCATATCTTCTAATAGTTTCCTTAACTCGTCACCTAACACTAATGGTTCTTTTTTAGATTTAGACTCTATTCCTAAATAAATATTATCAGAATTAATAAGTGAATAACCAGGATTGTTTATTATTACATTTTCACCAGCACCAAAACTTATATTTCTTTTTGAAGATACAGTAAAGTCTCCTTTGTTTTCACCCCTAACGTTGAACGTCATTCTATCAGATGTAAATAATATTTGATTATATTCATCGTTTTCATCATCAGTTCCATCTTCAATTCCATAATCATAATCAAACACGTTAAAAGGTTCGACTCCACTTCCTTTGTTCATTCTAAAATTATGAGGTGGTTCTTGTTCTGTTTGTTCAGCTACTTCAAATGGTATATCTACAGATAATCTAAATCCAGTATTTAATGTTGAAAAATTTTGTGATATTGTACCATTAGAAAGAAAAGATATCTGTGAACCAATTGATATATTCTCCACGTCTGCTTCATTGTTATTACTTAATATTAGATTTGGAAATATACCATTAGAACCCAACCTAATAGAATTACCATGTCTACCCTCTATTATTAAATCACTATGTTTTGAGAACTGATAATATTTTGGAGTGAGAAAATCTAAAACATTATTTCTTTTTTTAGATAATTTTTTTACTGCTCTTTCGGATGGATATAATTTACCATAACCCGATTCGTCTATTTGACTTCTATCTACAGCACCTCGACCTTCCATAGTCGATGAATATTTATTGTATGGTGATTCCATAGGATCGTTTTTAGTATTTAGAGGACCTATGTAATAAACCTTTTTTGCTATCTGTGTAAATAGAACAACGTCACCTCTTGTTATTGAATCACTTATCCCTCTGAACAATGGTCTAGCTTCTAATCTTCTTGATAAGGTAGGTAGGTTACTATTAAAAGGTTTTATCTGTATTATTTGAGAAGAGTTAGACTCTGTGCTCTGACCAGATTCCTTATCAGAATCGTTTATATGAACTTCGGTAACAAGTGCTGTGTTAAACTCAACTGCTTTAGTTAGTATATCTTCGAGTATTCTACCAGGCATTATGAATCACCGTATGCCTGTCTTACTTTAGTCATATCAACGATATCATCTTTCTTCTTCTGCAAGTCTTCTGCTACATCTTCAAGAGAAGCCATGAGTTGTTCTTTTTCTTCCTCAGATAATAAACTTACATCACTATCATCAATTGGTTGTTTGGACATTATCCTCTGATATAGAGTGGCTAGTTTAACAAGGTTGTCATCATTCTTAATACCAACATCCATAAGTTCCTTAATGATAGGACCTACAATAGCGATATCTTCTATACCTTGTATGTAACCATGTACCTCTTGGATTAACAAGTCGATTTGAGTTTTCTTTAACTTGTTATTCTCGTATATCTCCTGAGATAAATCAGAGAAGTTTTTGTCACCGAATATTTTTATATCATTATCC
>MDSV01163320.1_pt1 | contig 25075 bp, 24 predicted proteins | sample 810851 | NCBI WGS metagenome assembly MDSV01 (sample SAMN05326640, study PRJNA326480) | marine metagenome | isolation source: seawater | place: Atlantic Ocean: North East | collected 2012
ATTATTTCTACCAGTGTGCTCTAAAATTCTTAATGCATTTCTAGTTCCAACATCAACACTTACATTTCCAGCAACAGTAGTTAATGCAAGTATTTCTTGCTGGAAATGTAGGGTTAGAGAGAGCAATAAAAAAAGCTGGTTCTAAGGTGAAAGTTCCATTTTATCCAGGCAGAGGAGATTCTTCCCAAAAACAAACAGAGATTAAGAATTTCAAGTGGCTAGAACCTTTACACGATGGATTTAGAAATTATGTAAAATCAGATTACTCTGTGATGCCAGAAGAGCTTTTATTAGAGCGAGCTTCTTTGATGGGACTAACTGCCCAAGAAATGACCTGCTTAATTGGGGGCATGAGAGTATTAGGAACAAATCATGAGTCTGCTAAAAATAAGGGCATATTAACAGATAAAGTTGGAGCTTTAACAAATGATTTTTTTATTAATTTGGTAGACATGAAATATATTTGGAAACCAACAGGTAAGAATTCTTACGATATTTTAGATCGTAAAACAAAAAAAGTTAAATTTACTGCATCTAGAGCAGACTTGGTGTTCGGTTCTAACTCAATACTTCGATCTTATTCTGAGGTGTACGCTCAGGATGACAATAAAGAAAAGTTTGTTGAAGATTTTGTCGCTGTGTGGACTAAGATAATGAACGCAGACAGAATTGGATTGAAAAAATTAAATTAGAATGACTGAATTTACATCAGGTATCTTTAATTCTGCAAAAACTATATATAGTAATAATAAGGGTTCAATATTAAGAACAATAGTTTATACAATTGGCCATTTTATAATAGCTATTACAGTTCTAATGTTAATAGCTGACGTTTCTTTTATGATAGCGTTAACAGATGCTATTGTAGAGCCTCTAGCGAATGCAGTATGGTATTTTTTGTTAGATAAATTTTGGGCTTCAAAAATGAAGAGTTAAAGCAGACCCCATAAGTTCTCTTTTTTTAACCAACCTTTATATTTGTCAGATTTAGCTTTGCACCATTCATCTTTGCATTTTATAATTTTTGTAAGTCGCCCTTTTTCAAATATAACCAAAGGCTGAGAGTAGACTGTAGGATTTTTAAACATTATTAAGTTTTCATTAATAACGATTGCCGCTTTTTTACTAGACAGCTGAGAAACATGAATCCAACCAGTATTATTTTCGTGATCTCTGATTTTCTTAAAATTATCAATTTGTTCTAAAACTAAAACTGGTAAAAATTTTTTTTTATAAAAAATTTTAACTGGATAATCTTTCGACGGTCCTACTCTAAGATTAACAGTATCATAGCGTAAAGTTAAAAAATATTCATCTTTAGAAAAAGAATTATTTTGTATAAAGAAAATACTAAAAATTATGATAAATAACTTCAACATTTGTTTATACATTTTGCATTAGTAGAAATTTTTAATTTTCTAAATTCGGTTTTTAAAGCATCAAAAATTAGCAAAGAGCCGTTTAAGTCATTTTTTTCATTTAAAATTGATTTCAAAACTTCATTAGCTTGAAGAGAACCCATAATTCCAGCTACAGGAGAGAATATTCCCTCAGTTTCACAATTATTTTCTAAGTCGGGTTCTTCAGGCATAAAACATCTATAGCAAGGTACTTTTTTTTTAAAATTAAATTTCATAAGTTGACCATCAAACTTACTTATAGCAGATGAAATTAATATTTTTTTGTTTTTTAAACTGTAATCATTGATTATATATCTACTTGAATAGTTATCTGTTCCATCGCATATAATGTCAAAATTTTTAAAAATTTTCTGAATATTTTTGGAGGTAACTTTTGTTTTAAAAGGAATAATCTTAATTTTTTTGTTTATCTTACGTACAACTTTTTTTACTTGGTCAACCTTAAATTTACCTATATCTTGAGGGCTAAATAAAGTTTGTCTGTTCAAATTTGAAATTTCTACTTTATCAAAATCTACAACACCAATTTTTCCTACTCCTGAAGCAACTAGGTAAGTTAGCAATGGACACCCTAAACCTCCTAAACCTATAATTAACACTTTTGCTTTAAATATTCTTTTTTGGCCTATTACTCCTATTTTTTTTAGAATTATTTGTTTTTCAAATCTGTTAAATTGACTTAAATTAATTTTCATTTTTTTAAAGTTTTAAATCCCTGTCGATCCAAAACCACCAGAGCCACGTTTCGTTTCATTTAGATTATCCACTTCCTTGAGCTCAGCTTGAACTACTGGACAAACAATCATTTGGGCAATACGAAGTCCTTTTTCAACTTTAAAGGATTTATTACTAAGATTAATCAGAATTACCTTAATTTCACCTCTATAATCAGCATCAATTGTTCCAGGGGTATTTAAAACACTTAATTGATGTTTAGCAGCTAAACCTGACCTTGGTCTGATCTGTATTTCAAAACCTTTTGGTATAGAAAGAGCTATACCGGTAGGAATTATTGCTGTTTTACCTGGATCAATATTAATATCAAATTGTACATTAGCTGATAGATCCATACCAGAAGATCCGCTGGTTTCGTATTTTGGTAAAGGGACTTTTTCAGATAATCTTTTAATTAATATTTCTGTCATTCATCAAAAGTTTATCTAATATAATTTTAACTAACTTATTTGCAATAAAACTTTTTTTATTTTTTGAAATTGACTCTACCATTCCATCTTTGTCAATTATGGATACTTTATTATAATCAGAATTAAATCCAGTGTCTTTTTTTGAGACATCATTTGCAACGATTAAATCGCAATATTTTTCTTTTATTTTTATTTTTGAATTTTGAATAATATTCTGTGTTTCAGCAGAAAATCCTACAACTATTTTAGGTCTATTTTTATTATTTTTACTTAAATAGTCTAGAATATCAGGATTTTTTTCTAACTTGATAATATTTAAATTTGAAAAGTTTTTTTTTATTTTATTTTTACTTTTAGTTATCGGCTTATAATCAGCAACAGCTGCAGCACAAATGGCTATATCTACTGGTAAAGATTTCTTTACCTCATTCATCATCTCTTTAGCTGAGACTATTTTTTTAATTTTTAGATCTTTTGATGAAACAAGTTTAGATGGGCCTGCTATTAATTTTGTCTTAATGCCTAATCTTTTTAGTGCTATAGCAACCTCATATCCTTGTTTTCCACTTGACTCATTTGAAATAAATCTAACTGGATCTAAGTATTCTTTAGTTGGCCCTGTTGTTACTAAAGCTTTTAAATTTTTACTTTTTACTAAATCTTTTTTATCGAAATAATTATTTAGATAAGTGCAGATTTGTCTTGGGCTTGACATTTTGCCTTCTCCATATTCGCCACAGGCCATTTCTCCTTTTTCAGGGCCTATAAAAAGATAACCATAGTCTTGTAAGGTTTTTAAATTTTTTTGAGTAGCTTTATGAAGCCACATTCTTACATTCATGGCTGGCACTAAAAGCGTTTCTTTATTAGAAGCCAATAAAATTGTTGTTGCTAAATCTTCAGCCTTACCAATACTTAACTTAGTCATAAAGTTTGCTGTAGTAGGCAAAACAATTATAAAATCAGCCCACCTTGATAAAGATATATGGTCGATTTCTGCCTCATTGTCTTTATCAAAAATATTTTCGTAAGTTTTATTCTTTGCTAAAGCATTTATAGAAAGAGGAGTGACAAACTCTTTCCCACTTTTAGTAAGAACAACTTTTACTTCTACGTTCCTTTTTTTTAAAAGTCTTATTAAATCTAGAGATTTATAAGCAGAAATTCCACCACCAATGATGATTAAAATTTTTTTATTTTTTAATGACATAGTTTATTAAAATACTAATAAAGCAAAAATTACAATAGCTAAAAAACCAATAATTAAATTGTTTCTGAAATTTTTTAATTTCATCTGTTCTATTTCTAAATTATTATTGTTTCTTAAACCTACGTTAAGTTTTCCTTCCGCCATTAGTTGTAAGGCGTAATGGGCTTTATCCATGATATCTGGAAAGTCAGGGATTCTTTTTATTATCTCAGTCGTGGTAGCGAGAGTTGTATTAAAGGTAGACTTTGGACTTTTAATATCCTTTAACCAATCTTCTAAAACAGGTCTTGATACTTCCCAAATATTAGTTTCTGGATAAAGTTTTCTAGCTACACCCTCTACAACTACCATTGTTTTTTGTAGAATAAGTAAAGGTGTTTGAGTTGGCATATTAAATTTTTCTGTAATCTCAAAAAGTTGAGCTAATAAGTTTCCTCCAGATATATCTTTAATCGACTGACCAAATATCGGTTCACCTACAGATCTTAATGCTTGAGCAAATTCTTCTTTCGATGCATCTTGTGGCACTAAACCAGCTTGGAAATGAACTTCAGCTACCTTGTTATAATCTCTTTGAATAAATCCATAAAGAATTTCAGCTAAAAATTTTCTATTATTTTTGTCTAATCTGCCCATGATACCAAAATCTACAGGAATAATATTTCCTTTTTTGTCAACAAAAAGATTTCCTTGGTGCATATCACCGTGAAAGAAACCGTCTCTTACTGCTTGTTTTAAAAAATGTTGTATTAAATTTTCAGCTAAAATTTTTGTATCGATACCAAGCTCTTTTATCTTTTCATGTTCTCTAATTGAAATACCATCGACTTTATCTAGAGTTAAAATCTTCTTTGAAGTATAATTCCAGTAAATTTGAGGAACGTTAAAACCTTGGTCATTCTTAGTATTCTCATAAAGTTCATTAGCTGCTGCAGCTTCAAATCGCAAATCCATTTCTATATTTGTAATTTCACGCAATAAATGAACTACCTCAATAAGTTTAAGCCTTTTAGCTTTAGAGACAGTATTTTCAACTATATATGCAAATAACATTAAGGCATCTAATTCTTCATTAAATTTTTTTTCTATATTTGGCCGCAAAATTTTTATAGCAACATCTTTATTTTGGTTTTCATTCTTAATTTTAGCAATGTGCACCTGAGCGATAGATGCAGCTGCTATAGGTTCGCTTAATTCTAAAATATTTTCAAATTGGGTAAGTCCAACCTCTTTTTTTATTATTTTTTTTGCTTCAAAAGTATCAAAAGCTGGAAGTTTATCTTGAAGTTTTTCTAAGTTGTTTGCTAATTCTTCTCCAATAATGTCTGGTCTAGTGGCCAGAAACTGGCCTAGTTTAATAAAAGTTGTTCCCATATTTTCAAGAGCAATACAAAGTTTTTCCCCAGGCTTTCTATTATCATTAAATATTTTTTTTGATGAACCAATAGACATTAAATCAAAAAAAATTTTAATTATGAAAGGCAAGTTGTAAACTTGATTTATTGTATCTACGGCTCCAGAGGTAGATAGTTTTCTTGCAATTTTAAATAATTGAAAAACTCTTTTAAACATTTAAATTTTCCATCCAGAATGAATAGCAGAAATACCACCAGATAGGTTTCTATATTCAATATTAGAAAATCCACTTTTTTTAATCAATTCAGTTAATTCTTTTTGAGTATAAAAATCGTTAATACTTTTGACTAAATAATCGTATGGCATTGAAGATCCAACAACATATTTTCCTAAAATAGGCAACACTTTAGAATAATTTTGATAAAGTAAATTTATAAGTTTATTATCTATTTTTGAAAATTCTAAACACATAAATCTTCCACCAGTTTTTAAAACTCTAAATGCTTCTTTTAAAGATAGGTTTATGTCAGAAACATTTCTGATACCATAGCTGATAGTATAAAAGTCAAAAGTATCGGATTTAAAGGGTAAACTTTCAGCAGAGGCCAAATGCCATTTGATATTTTTATAAGATTTTAAGTTTGACTTGCCAGTGAGTAACATTTCTTTATTTGGTTCAACGCAGGAAATTTTTGCAGAATTATTCAATTTTTTTGAATAAAGTTTAGCAATATCACCGGTTCCTGAAGCTACATCAATTAAGCTGTCGTTAATATTAGGATTCATCCAATTTAATAATTTATCTTTCCATATACGATGTACCCCTAAAGACATAATATCATTCATTAAGTCATATTTTTTGTTAACAGTAGAAAATACAGAATTGACTAGTTTATTTTTATTTTGAATAGTACTTTTCATATTTAAATTATATGCCAGAATTACCAGAAGTTGAAGTTGTTAAAGAGTCCCTAGAAAAGGCAGTCGTTCAATTAGCAATAAAAGATATTCAAATAAATGATGGTAATTTAAGATACAAAGTAAGAAAACGGGAAATAAGTCAAATAATTGGATTTAAGATCATAAAGGTCAAAAGAAGATCCAAATACTTATTATTTTTTTTTTAATAAAAAGTTCCTAATGATAGTTCATTTAGGAATGACAGGAAAATTTTTTATTATTGATACAAATAAGATTAAGAGTCGAACAAGTTTTTACTATAAGATAAAAAAAAAGGTAGATGACAAATACAATCGTGTAATCTTTACTTTTCAAGATAACACAAAACTTATTTATAACGATGTTAGAAAATTTGGGTTTATTAAGCTTGATTTAATAGATAATTTAAAAAAGAATACTCATTTAAAGAATCTTGGACCAGAACCCCTTAGCAACTTTTTTCATTTTAAGTATTTTAAAGATTATTTAATTAAAAAAAAAAAAAATATTAAAAATTTGTTAATGGATCAAAAGTTTGTTTCAGGCTTAGGAAATATTTACGTAAACGAAGTTCTTTTTTTGTCTCAAATTAACCCTTCTCGAAAAGTTTATAAATTAAGAGACAATGATATAAAAAATATTATAAAGTTTACTAAAAAAATATTAAAAAAGGCCATTTTACTTGGCGGTTCATCAATTAAAAATTTTTCTAATAGTAAGGGCCAAGAAGGTAATTTCCAAGAAAATTTTAATGTATACGGAAGAATAGGTAGAAAATGTTCTAACTCTGATTGTAAAGGAAAAGTTAAAAAAATTGCAATATCAAATCGATCAAGTTTTTTTTGCCCTAATTGTCAGAAATATTAAAGTTGACCCGAATAATACTGACATATATACATTCAAAAAAAACATGCCAAATACAAAATCAGCAATTAGAAGAGTAAGAAGGGTAAAAAAACAAACCCGTGTAAATAGAATTAGAAAAAGTAAATATAAAAATGCAATTAAGAAAATGGATTTGTTAATAAAGTCTAAGGATAATAATAAAACTAAGGAATATTTTACAAAATTTCAATCAATTCTAATGCAGGTTGCCAAATCGGGAGCTATAAATAAAAAAACTGCATCTAGAAAAATTTCAAAAATTTCTAAAAAGATTAAAAAACTGAATTAACAATTCAGAGTTGATTAAATTTAATAAAATAAACTATATTTAGTCTAAGAAAACAAAATATAGTTTCCTTTTTTAGTTGAATTTAATTTCTATCGTTACGATAGCTTTACAACCGAATCAATATTTATTTTTCATTACAACCTCAAGCTAGTTGCGAAAGATTATAAAAAGTAGTTAAAAGGTTTTTCATTAAGAAATTAATTACATGGATAAAAATAATATCAAAAAACAAAATGTTTATGTTTCCGAGGAGGAAAAGACTTTAAATTGGGAAGATATCCAGCTTTCATTTAAAAAGAGTTTTGGTAGTGAAATTTACACAAGTTGGCTTCAAAAAATCTCTTTAGTTAAGGAATATAATGACTACCTTATTCTTGGAGTTCCAACTCGATTTTTTCGAGATTGGATAGTATCAAGATATTTAGATAAAATTTTAGAACAGGTTAAAAGCTTTAAACTCAGTCTTAATAGAATTGAATTTAAGATCATAGAAGACAATAAAAATGATCAAGAATTAATAAAAATAGACGAAATAAGTAAAGTAACCGAAATAAAAGATTCTATCCTTAACTATAATAGACTTAATCCCAATTTAAGTTTTGATAATTTCGTTGAAGGTAAAAGTAATGATATTGCATTATCTTACTCAAAAAAAGTTTGTGAGCATATCTCCAGATATAATCCCTTATATATTTGTGGTGGAGTAGGACTAGGTAAAACTCATTTGCTTAATGCTATAGGTTTACAACTTCAATCTGAAAACAACGTTATGTTTATTTCAGCAGAAAGATTTATGTATCATTTCATTAAGTCTATTAAAAAGAACGATATGGTAAATTTTAAAGATTTCTTCAGAAAATCATCAGTTTTTATTATTGATGATATTCAATTTATTAGAGGAAAAGAAAGTTTGCAGGAAGAGTTTTTTCATACATTTAATAGCTTGATGGACAAAGGTTCTCAGATAATAATTTCTGCTGATCGATCACCTATAAAACTTGATAGAGTTCAGGAAAGAATTAAATCTAGATTAGCTGGAGGTTTAGTAGTTGATATAGAAATTCCTGACTCTGAACTAAAAATAAAAATTATAAAAAAGCGAATTTTAGAAATACAAAGTCAGTTTAAAGAAAATATAAATCTTAGTGAAGAAGTGATCAGTTATATAGCTAACGAAAGCAAAACAAATATTAGAGAATTAATTGGTATATTAAATCGAGTGATCGCCTTTAGTAGAGTTCATAATAAATTGTTGACTATTACAGATTGTAAAAATATTTTAAAAGATGTCTTTAGTCAGATAAGAGTAATTACAGTAGATAAAATTCAAAATGTTGTTTCGAATTATTTTAATATCCCTTTAAACGACATGCTTTCACAAAGACGCTCAAGACCTTTGGCTAGACCAAGACAAATTGCAATGTATTTGGCGAAAAAAATGACAACAAGGTCTCTCCCAGAAATTGGAAGGAGATTTGCCAACAGAGATCACACTACCGTAATTCACGCAGTAAAAACTATTACCAGATTATCTGAACAAGATGATGAAATGAAAAAAAACATAGGCCAATTAAAAAGTCTTTTACTAGAAAAGTAACAGAAATGCAGTTTATTGTTAAAAGAGATATTTTATTAAAATCATTAAATTTTGTACAAGGAGTAGTTGAAAAGAAAAACACTTTACCAATATTATCAAACGTTTTATTGCAGTTAAAAAATAATAAACTTACTATTGTAGCAACTGATTTAGATATAATATTTTACGATGAGATTGAAGATGTAAAGATATTGAAAGACGGTAGCACTACCACCTCAGCTGCAATCCTATACGATATTTTAAGAAAGATATCCTCTAATTCTGAATTGAATTTCGAGCTCAAATCTGAAAATAAATTAAGTTTAAAAAGTGATAATTCCGACTTTAATCTTCTTTGTTTGCCTACAGATAACTTTCCTACATTTGTTGACGAGATCGATGGACAAGAAATAAATTTGAATAACGATAAATTTCTTAAACTTTTAAATAAGACAAAAATTGCAATTTCAAATGATGATACCAGACATTATTTAAATGGAATTTTTTTACATTTAACCGAGGCTCACGGCAGAAATTTTTTGACCGGGGTAGCAACTGATAGCCATAGATTATCTTCAAGTAGCCTTGAAATAGAAAACACTTCTAATTTTTCATCATTGATTTTGCCGCGAAAGACAGTTTTTCAGCTTTGTTCACTACTGACTGATTCAAAAAATAAACTTTCTATGAACATTAGTGAAAATAAGATAAAATTCACTTTAGGAAATATTAAATTAATTTCAAAAGTTATTGATGGAAAATTTCCTGATTATAAAAAAGTTGTACCCTCTGATAATAAAAAATCTTTAATAATTCCATCTAAAGAGTTTATCAATTCAATAGAAAGAGTGATGAGTGTTTCGCTAGATAGAAAAGAAGGAATAAAGTTAGCCATTAGTAAAGAAAATATTCAACTTTCTGTAAATAGTGCAAATTCTGGAGAAGGGAACGAAGTTATAAAGGCAAACTTTAATTCTGATAATCTTAATATAAGTTTTAATTCAAAATACTTAATAGATATTGCCTCAGAAGTTGAAAATAAAAACTTAAAAATGAATTTTAAAGATTCTGTGTCTCCAGTTTTAATCGAAGATGTTTCCGATATGAATAGTTATTATGTTATAATGCCTATGAAAATCTAACTTTTAAAGGATTTACAAATTATTTTTTATTTTATGCTAAAAGCGTTGGTATTAAACCTTTCTAAGCTTATGAATTTTTAAGTCATTTTATATTAACTTAAAAAAGTGCTATAATTTACTTATCTAAACAAAAAATAATGTCAAAAAATACTGCTTTAAATTCTAAACCCACTTATGGTGCGGACTCAATAAAAGTCTTAAAAGGCTTAGATGCTGTTAGAAAAAGACCTGGAATGTATATCGGAGACACCGATGATGGATCTGGCTTACATCATATGGTTTTTGAAGTTATAGATAACGCTATTGACGAAGCTTTAGCCGGTTATTGTAAAAATATTACTGTACATATAAACAATGATAATACAGTTACCGTTGAAGACGATGGTAGAGGTATACCAGTTGATATGCATAAAGGAGAGAAGATTTCTGCAGCAGAAGTTATTATGACCCAGCTGCATGCTGGTGGAAAATTTGACCATAATTCTTACAAGGTTTCAGGTGGTCTTCATGGTGTAGGAGTGTCAGTTGTTAATGCTTTATCTGAAAGATTAGAATTGAATATTTATAGGGATGGAAAAGAATATTGTGTTGCTTTTAAAAATGGAAACACAGTAAAATCTCTCAAACAAATAGGTAAAACAAAAAAAAAAGGAACAAAAATAAATTTTCTACCATCAAAAGAAGTGTTTTCATCTACAAAATTTAGCTCTACAATTCTAGAAAAAAGAATTAGAGAACTAGCATTCTTAAATAAAGGGATAAGTATAAATCTTATTGATCAAACTTCAAAAAAAGATAGGGAATTTAAACATAAATACGATGGAGGAATTGTAGAATTTGTTAAATATATAAATAACAAAAAACCAATTTTAGTGAATAAAAATGAAAAAGAAGTATTTAAAAAACCCGTGTATGTTACTGCGACTAAAAATAATGTTGTAGTTGAATGTTCATTTGAATGGAATTCTGGATACTCAGAGGAGGTGCTGCCATTTACTAATAACATTCCACAAAAAGATGGTGGAACTCATTTGTTAGGTTTTAGAAGTGCTTTAACTCGAGTTATTAATAAATACTCTCAGGAAAGAAACAATAAAAAAAATAGAATTACTTTATCTGGAGAAGACATAAAAGAGGGTTTAACCGCTGTTTTGTCTGTTAAAATGCCTGACCCTAAATTTTCCTCTCAAACAAAAGATAAACTTGTTTCATCAGAGATTAGACTTATAGTCGAAAGCATAATAAGTGATAAGGTTTCTACTTGGTTTGATCAAAACCCTTCGATCGCTAAAACTGTTCTAGAAAAAATAAATCAAGCAGCAATGGCTAGAGATGTGGCTCGTAAAGCAAGAGATAGCGTTAGAAGGAAAGGAACATTTGAATTATCTGGTTTGCCAGGAAAACTAGCTGATTGTCAAATACAAAAAAGAGAAGGCACAGAATTATTTATAGTAGAAGGAGATTCTGCTGGGGGATCTGCTAAACAGGGAAGAGTAAGAGAGTATCAAGCAGTTCTTCCTTTGAGAGGAAAGATACTTAATACTTTTGTTAATGGAAAATCTAATGGTGACGATCAAGCAACGAAAGCCTTGTCAAAAATGATGTCATCTAATGAAATTGTTACACTAATCAATGCTTTAGGTACAGGCTCTAAAGATTTTAATATTGATAATTTAAGGTATGATAAAATTGTAATAATGACTGATGCTGATGTTGATGGCTCACATATAAGAACTTTATTATTAACTTTTTTTAACAATTATCCTTTTAATAAGCTTATCGAAAATGGACATATCTATTTGGCTCAACCTCCTTTATTTAAAGTAACAAAATCAAATAAAAGTGTTTATATAAAAAATGAAAAAGAGTTAGAAGATTACATTTTAAAATTATCAGAAAATAAAAATAAAAAAATAAAAAAAGGTAGCGCTGAATATAATAAATTTATACAAGAACAAAGAGAAAAATTATTAATTCAAAGATTTAAGGGTTTAGGGGAAATGAACCCAGAAGAACTATGGGAAACGACACTTGACCCAGAAAATAGAACAATGCTTAGAGTACAATATACAAAAGGTACAAAAGAGAAATCTAAAGAAGATCAAAAAATGATACAAGTCCTTATGGGCGACGAAGTAGCACCAAGAAAAGAGTTTATCACTAGCAATGCTCTTGATGTGGTAAATTTAGATATTTAAATTATAAAAATGAATTTTTCTACTCTTTTTAGATTAGGAGAAAATCTGAATTTAGACAGAAAAACCTTAATTAATTTAAGGTGGATCGCTATTGCGGGCCAAATTTCTGCAATTAACTTTGTATATTTTTTTCTTGAAATACAATTTTCAATAATAATTACTCATTTAATAATTTTATTAGGTTTATCAACAAACTTATTTTTACAATTTAAAATTAAATCTATTCAATTAAATGATTTTTATGCAGGTAGTTTTTTACTATACGATTTGATTCAGCTATGTTTTTTATTGTACTTAACTGGAGGTATATTCAATCCTTTTTCTTTATTATTAATTATACCAGCAATTGTCTCATCAACATTTCTAAGTATGGGCACAACAATTATCTTAGGTATATTAACTATTTTTTTTTTATTTTTACTCTCTATTTTTCACCATCCCTTGCCAGGACTACATGATGACACAACTTTTTTTTCAAGTTTATATTTAGTTGGTTATCAAATTTCTATTATTATTGGACTAATTTTTTTATGTTTTTTCGGTATTAGATTCTCTGGAGAAAGCAAAAGAAGGGCGGAAGCAGTAAATAAATTACAACAAGTTATAGCTAAAGAATATGAGTTAGAGTCGTTAGGCGGTCAAGCAGCGGCAGCAGCTCATTCTTTAGGGACACCGTTAGCAACTATCAGTGTAGTTGCCTCAGAATTAAAAAAAGATATTGGAGATAACAAAGAACATTTAAAAGATTTAGATTTATTAATCAGCCAGACACGAAGATGTGGTGAAATATTGAAAAAAATATCAAAAAAACAAATTATAGAAGATGGGTTTTTTAGCAAAACACAATTAGAGGCTTTGCTTGAAGAAATTATAGAGTCTTATAAGGATACAACTTCTAAAAAAATATTATTGGTAACAGATCAAAATAAAAACAAATTTACTTTTCAAAGAAGTCCGGAATTAATGTATGGCTTAAGAAATTTTATTGGGAATGCAGTGAAGTTTTCCAAAAGCACAATAGAAATTGTTATAATAAGTGATATAAAAAATGTAAAAATACTAATCAACGATGATGGCCCTGGATTTCCAGAAGATATTTTAGAAAGTTTAGGCGAACCTTATATAAAGTCAAAATCACAAGAAATAAATCTTAATGCAGGTACAGGTCTAGGAACTTTTCTCGGTAAAACACTTTTAGAAAGAAAGTTAGCTAACATAGAATTTTCTAAAGATACTAAGATGAACGGAGCGTCGGTTATTATAAGTTGGCAAATAAATGATTTAAAAATCTAACGCTTAAACTCAAAAATATAAGCTAAAATTTTATATGCTAATTTTGCTACTAAGAAATTATAAGACTCAAATCCTTTAATTGGTGCAAGTTCATTAATATCTACACCAATGATATTTGATATTTTGCAAACTTTTTTAATTATTGGCAACACCTCCTCCCACAACAAACCTCCTGGCTCAGGTGTCCCAGTCGCAGGCATTATGCTTGAGTCAAAGCCATCAACATCAAAAGTTATATAAACATTTTTATTTTTAAAAATCTTGTTGAGTCTCCCTAAATTCCATTTTTTTTTGTCTTTACACCAAAAAATTTCAATTCTATCTTTATTATTTTGGTAAAAATTCATTTCTTCAAGAGATAGATTTCTTATTCCAAAAGAAACCACTTTTACGTTTTTGTAATCTAGACACCTTTTTATTGCAGAAGCATGTGAATATTTTTCGCCATTATAACTTTCTCTTAAATCGGCATGGGCATCAAAATGAAGTAATATAATATTATTATATTTTTTTGTAAAAGGCTTAATAGAGCCAACAGTTATTGAGTGTTCACCCCCAAATACAATAGGAAATTTATTATTAAATATTATCGTATCATTTATTTTAGAGAGTTGGTCTAAAGCAGGTTTAATATCTTTTTTTATTAAAAATGGTTTTAAAGTTTTTATACCAATCTCTTTATATGGTTCTTTTTTTAATTCTTCATCAAATAACTCAACTTGATGGGAAGCTTTAATAATTTCTTTAGGACCATTTCTTGTACCACTACCATAACTTACTGTTTTTTCTAGTCCAAAAGGAACTACTACTACTTTATTATCAAACTTATTTTTTGCATCGTAGCCAAGAAAACCTTTTTTTTGACTTAAGTAATTCATTTAGGATTTATACAATTGAGAAAAATTTCTTTTTTTTCTTTTTTTCCAATTTTGTCGGTGATATGCATCACTTGCAATTAAAGGTAAAACGCTAGTTGCTTCGGCAAATACCATTTGTTCTTTAGCGATGTCAACTTTCCCCCATGAACTCGCTTCTTTGAGTGTAGAACTGCTACATGCACCATCTCTGGTATCTGCAACAGTGATTTGAATTGCATATTTATGCATATCAACTTTTTTTCCTATTAGATCAGCACATACTACTGTATCCTGGATAAAATTTTTAGGGACCCCGCCTCCCACCATTAATAAACCAGATTGTTGAGACTTAATCTTAATTTCAGTTAACTCCCTTAATTCTCTTATCGAGTCGATTGTTATATGTTTATTTGGATTTTGTTCTTGGTGCATTACTAAACCAAATCCAGCAGAACTATCGGTAAAGGCAGGACAAAAAATCGGAACATTGTTTTCAAAGGCTGTTTCAATTAATGAACCCCTTTTTTTGGCATTTTTTTTTAGAAACTTTCCTAACTCTTTAATAAATTCTCTGGAGGTATAAGCTCTCGTTTCCAAGGAATTTGCCACATCACAAATTGCCTGATCACAAGCCTGAAGCTCCTCTTCATCAATGTAGGTGTCATATATTCTATCTATATAGTTTTTTCTGAGTTCAGAATCATCTTGAAATTGAGATCCTTGATAATGTTTAAAGCCTAAGGCCTCAAAGAAATCCATATCTATTATAGAAGCTCCGGTGGCTACTACTGCATCAACCATATTATATTTAATTAAATCAGAATAAATTTGCATACAACCTCCAGCTGAAGTTGATCCAGCTATTGTTAGAAATATGGAGCAATTTTCATCTGAAATCATTTCATTATAAATCTTAGCAGCATTAGAGGTGTCTCTAGATGTAAAAGACATCTTACCCATGCCTTCAATTATTTTTCTAGCGTCAAAAGAAGTTATATCAATATGTTCTACGGGATTTTTAAGAAAAGATTTTTTATTATGTCCGATATTAGGACTATTTTTTTTTGTCATTAAGCAACCAAGTAATCAACTTTATTTGAATTTTCATATAAAGAGATAATTGGTTTATCATTCAATTCGAAGATTTCATTTGAGTAAAAACCATTAAATTTTGTTCTAAAAGTTAATCCGTATGCCCCAAGTTGACCTAGCTCTATGTAGTCACCTTCTTTAATATTATTTGGCAGTAAAAAAGGGCCTTTCATAAAATCTAAACTATCACAAGTTGGCCCAAAGAAACTAAAAGCTGTTAATTTTTTAGAATGAATTCTTCTACTAGTAATCAATTTACTTGGCAAAACAAAATTTGGAACTCCCGCATCAAATAATGAACCATAAGTTCCATCATTAATATAAAGACTTTGTTTTTTTCTTAATATGACCTTTACTATTGTAGAACCACTTTCAGCGACAATAGCTCTTCCAGGTTCACAAATAATTTCAGGTAATTCTGAAAAATTTAAATTTTTAAGTGAACTTTTTATCTCATCAAAATAATTTTTTATTGGCTCTGGGTTTAAATCAGGATATATTGAAGGAAATCCCCCTCCAACATTAATTATATCTGGCACGATTTTAGTTTTTTTTATTATGTTGCCAATTTCTTTAATGCCTTTAGAGTAAGAAATTTTATGCATACATTGAGAACCAACATGAAAACTTATTCCAAGTTTTTTTGAATGATCTCTACATAGCCTTACTAAACCTAATGCCTCCGAAGGCAAAGCTCCAAATTTTCTAGATAAATCAATTTCAGCATGCTCATTAGAAATTGCTATTCTTACAAATAGATTTAGATCCTTTGCTTGATTTGTAGACTCTAAAATTTTTCTTAATTCGTCTTTATTATCTAATGCAAAATTTTTAACACCATAATTAAAATAAGCAGACGAAATACTTTCCTTACTTTTTATGGTATGCATAAAATATAAGTTAGCATCTGATTTTATTTTTTTTATTAATTTAATTTCATTAAGTGAAGCAACATCAAAATCTTTTACCCCATTCGATATAATTTGTTTAATTACTTTTTCATTCGGATTCGTTTTGACAGCATAAAGTACTTTGCCGGGGAAATTATCTTTAAAAAATCGGGTAGACTTATTTATAGACTCTGGCCGTATACAGTATACGGGGTAATCTGGTTTTAGTTCATTAACTAGCTCGTTAACGTTTTTAAATTTTCGCATTTCATGTGTCCCTCGTTAATTTACACAAAAGGTTTTTAAAAAATTTTAATAAAAAAAACCTTATTTAGTCGCGTTTAAGGTTTTTTTGACTTTATGTAAAGAAAAAAATAGCTGTTTTAAGCCATTGTAAAACTAATCTTAATAACTATATGGTAAGCATATGAGAACTCAAAAAGGATATTCAGAGCAACTAAATCTCTCAGATTTTTCAGATAAGTCCCTACTTATCTTAGATGACGACGATCCCTTACGCGGCAGACTAGCCAGAGCAATGGAAAAGAAGGGTTTTTTGGTTAAAGAGGCTAAATCAGTCTCTGAAGGCCTTCAATTAGTTAAAACTAGCCCTCCTGGTTTCGCTTTAGTTGATCTAAGGCTAGAGGATGGAAATGGGCTGGATGTTGTTAAGGAACTGCATAAAAATAAGAAAGACTCTAGGATAGTCATGTTAACGGGATACGGGAATTTACCTACAGCTGTTGCAGCAGTAAAGGCAGGGGCAATAGACTATATCTCCAAACCTGTAGATGCAGATGACGTAGAAGCTGCTTTATTAGCTTCTCCTGAGGCAAAAGCAAAACCACCTGAAAATCCTATGTCTGCAGATAGAGTAAAATGGGAACATATACATAGAGTTTTTGAGTTATGTAATAGAAATGTATCAGAAACAGCAAGAAGACTTAGAATGCACCGGAGAACATTACAAAGAATATTATCTAAGAGATCCCCTAAATAAATATTATAAAATTTTCTTAACTTTTTTTATCTGGTGTATAGCAAGGGTTGCTAGAAGTACTTTAAATAATTCAGCAAGTAAAAAAGGTTTTGCACCTAAATTAAATATGGGTTTATCCCAACCTATTAATCCTCCGAGCCAAAATATTCCCAGGATGTAGATGAAACTTACAGCAAAAGATAATTTAAGAAAATTTACAATTAAATTATTATTATAATTAAAACTGCCAGCAAAAAAAACTGCTACTAAAAAACCTATCAAATATCCCATAGTAGGACCTGTAAAATATACTAAACCAACCCCCTTTTCTGGAGTTCCAGAAAAAACAGGCAATCCAATAATACCCTCAAATAAATACAAAGATATAGTTGCAAGGCCAAGCTTCCAACCAAATCCTATTCCAATTAACAAGACCACCAAAGTTTGCATAGTCATTGGAACTGGATAAAAAGGAATTTTTATTTTAGCAGAAATTGCAAGTGCAATTGTGGCTATAAAAACAATAAACATTTTTTTAAATACTTTTGATAAAGTTAAGTTTTTAACAAATTCCATATCCCTATATTTATCCTTTTTTAAAATTAAATCTACTTATTTGTCAGTTGTATAAAAACATCCTCTAAATCACCATCTTCTGTAATAATATCTAGTATTTTTATATTATTTGCACTCATATAATTTATAATTTTCTCAAAATTTAGTGAGTTTTTTTCATAAACAACGGAAATTGAGCTATTAGAGTTGATTTTAAATTGCATGCCTTTCATTTCTAATTCTTTATTTAAATCAATATTTTTAACTTTAAAGTTTATTTTTTTTGTTTGAATTCTATCTAAAAGTCTTTGAGTTGTATCCAGAGCAACTAAATTTCCTTTGTTTAGAATTGCTATCCTGTCACACATTTCTTGAGCCTCAAATAAATAATGGGTTGTAAGAATGATTGTTACCCCTTCTTGATTAAGAGCTTTTACATTATTCCAAAGATTGTTTCTAAGCTCTACATCAACACCAGCAGTTGGTTCATCTAAAATTAATATTGGAGGTTGATGTACCATAGCCTTAGCAATAAGCAACCTTCGTTTCATACCACCAGATAGACTTCTAGAATAGGCATCTGCTTTATTTTCAAGTGAAACCATTTTTAAAATCAGATCTGTAATTCTTTCTTTTTTAGTTACACCATATAATCCAGCTTGAAGCTCTAGAAGTGTTTTTGGGCTAAAGAAAGCATCCAAATTCACTTCCTGGGGGACAATACCAATTGAAGCTTTTACTTGCCTTGGATTTTTGTCAATATCGAATCCCCATACGTTTATATTTCCTTTAGTTTTTGTAACAGTTCCACCTAAAATATTTAAAAAAGTTGTTTTACCAGCCCCATTTGGACCTAACAGTCCAAAGATCTCACCTTGTTTAACTTCAAAACTTAAATCACTAAGGGCCTTATTCTCATTTTTAGTTTTTGAAACAAAATAAACTTTCGTAAGATTTTCAACAACTAAAGCAAGTTTATTCATAGTTTGATTAAATATAGATCTAAATTTAATGTAATATATATATATGAGTTCTATAAAAAAAACAGATCATTATTATCTCGTAGATGGTTCAGGTTATATTTTTAGGGCATATTACGCTTTACCACCTTTATCTAGAAAGTCAGATGGACTCCCCACAGGTGCAGTTAGTGGATTTTGTTCAATGCTTTTTAAATTATTAGAGGACTCAAGATCGGATGACTCATCTAATAAACCAACACATTTTGCAGTAATCTTTGATTCAGCAAGAAAAAATTTTAGAAATGAAATATATAAAGAATATAAAGCAAATAGAGCAGAAGCGCCAGACGATCTAGCACCACAGTTTGAATATATCAGAAAATCTGTAAAAGCTTTTAATCTTCCGTCAATAGAACTTATTAATTATGAGGCAGATGATTTAATAGCTACTTACACAAAAAAGATCATAACTGCTGGTGCAAAAGTTACAATAATTTCTTCAGACAAAGATTTAATGCAATTAGTTTCTAATAAAGTTAGATTGTATGACCCAATGAAAAGTAAAGTTATTGGAGAAAAAGAGGTGCTTGAAAAATTTGGAGTTAAACCTAATCAAGTTATTGATGTTCAATCATTAGCAGGCGACTCATCAGATAACATACCTGGCGTTCCAGGTATAGGTATTAAAACTGCAGCTGAATTAATTAATAAATATAAAACATTAGATACACTATTAAAAAGTGCTTCTGAGATACCTCAAAATAAAAGAAGAGAAACACTATTAGCTAATAAAGATAAAGCAGTATTGAGTAGAAAGTTAGTTACATTAAAAGATGATGTTCCTGTTAAAGAAGATGCGAGTAATTTTTTAATAAAAGATGTAAATAAAAATAATCTATATAATTTTTTAAGAGAGATGGAGTTTAATAGATTATTAAGTCAAGCAATAAGTTTTTATGGTGAAGATGGAGAAGGTAAAAACCTGTCTAATCTAAAAAAACACAGCCATCCAAAAATAAATATTAAACTCTACAAAAGTATTGTTAATGAAAAAGATCTAGATAAACTGATAGAAAGATTAAATGAAAAAACATTTTTTTCTGTAGATACTGAAACATCATCATTAAATCCTCATGAGGCTGAATTAATTGGTATTTCCTTTTGTTGTAGTCATAATGATGCTTATTACGTACCTTTAGGTCATAAGAATATAAAAAGTTTAAAAAAAGAATTAGTTTTAAAAAAGATAAAATCTTTATTGGAGGATCCAAGTATTAGAAAAATTGGTCAAAATATTAAATATGATCTCATAGTTTTAAAAAAATATGGTATAGACATAAATCCTTTAGAAGATACTATGTTGTTATCTTATGTTCTAGATGCTGGAAATAATAGACATAACATGGACACTCTTTCAGAAATACACTTAGGACATAAGCCTATTTCTTACAAAGATGTAGTTGGCTCAGGAAAAAAACAACTAAATTTTTCAGAAATTAATTTAAAAGAGGCCACTGAATATGCCGCTGAAGATGCTGATGTAACTTTAAGACTTTATGATGTTTTAAAGGAAAGAGTAAATAACGAAAAACTAACTAATATTTACGAGGTTTTTGAGAAGCCAATGATTAAACTACTCTCAAAATTAGAGATAAATGGAGTTAAGGTTGATAATACATACTTAAAAATATTATCGAAAAAGTTTGAAATGAGATTAGAAAAAATAAAAAAAGAAATCTATGAAATTTCAAAAAAAGAATTCAATATCGGTTCACCTAAACAATTAGGAGAAATAATTTATAATGACTTAAAAATTGCCAAGATGAAAAAAACAAAAAAAGGAAGTTTGGCAACTAGCGCAAAAATTCTTGAGGATTTAGCATTAACTGGACATAAGTTTCCAAATTTAGTTTTAGAATGGAGACAAGTTTCAAAATTAAAAAGCACTTATACCGATGCTTTACAGGAACATATTAATAAAAAAACAAAAAGGGTACATACATCTTTTCTTTTGGCTGCCACTAATACAGGTAGGTTAGCCTCCAGTGATCCAAATTTACAAAATATCCCAATTAAAACTGTAGACGGTAAAGAGATTCGAAAGGCATTTACAGCAGAGAAAAACAATATACTTATTTCAGCAGACTATAATCAAATTGAAATGAGAATACTTGCAGATATTGCAGATGTAAAAGCTTTAAAAGAGGCATTTAAAAACAATCAAGATATACACTCTTTAACTGCTAGCCAAGTGTTTGGAACTTCTATTAATAAAGTTAATGATGATTTAAGAAGAAAAGCAAAAGCTATAAACTTTGGAATCATTTATGGAATTACACAATATGGTTTAGCAAAACAAATATCTGTATCAAATCAGGAGGCATTAGACTTTATAAATTCTTATTTCAAAAAATTTCCTGAAATAAAAGATTATATGAACGCCACTATTAAAGCTTGTAGAAAACAAGGGTATGTCAGTAACATATTTGGAAGAAGAATTCATATCAGAGGGATAAACGATAAAAATTTTAGTGTTAGAAGTTTTCAAGAAAGAGCAGCAATTAATGCTCCTATCCAAGGCTCCGCTGCCGATATTATAAGACTAGCTATGATAAAAATAGATAAAATCTTAAACGAAGACAAGAATAAAGCTAAAATGCTTTTACAAATACATGATGAATTAATATTTGAATGTTTAAAAAAGGATGAAAGTGAGATAAAAAAAATTATTAAAGATGCTATGACTTCTATTTCTACTTCAGAACATCACATGTTTTCAATTCCTTTAGAAGTAAGTATTAATTCTGGCAATAATTGGGGAGAGGCGCATTAAACGCCTAAATTTTGACATTAATATCTTGAAAATAGATTTATGACTCAAACAATAGCTTTAATAGATGACGATAGAAATATTCTAACTGGAATAAGTATAGCGCTTGAACGAGAAGGCTTTAAAGTTCAAACTTATATTGATGGTGAATCGGCATTAATTGGGCTTACACGAAATCCACCAGATCTGGCTGTTTTAGATATTAAGATGCCAAGAATGGATGGCGAAGAACTCTTAAAAAAATTAAGAAAAAAGATGTCAATTCCGATTATTTTTTTAACTTCTAAAGACGAAGAAGTGGATGAATTATTGGGCTTAAAATTAGGTGCAGATGATTTTGTTAAAAAGTCCGGTGGTTTTTCTACTAAGGTACTCATAGAAAGAATAAGAGTTCAATTAAGAAAAAAAGGCAATGTTATAGATGATACTAAGAATATAATTAGTCATGGAAAATTAAAATTAGATCCATCCCAATTAGAATGTGAATGGGGAGGCAAGGCTTTACCAGATAAACTTACAACAACAGAATTTCTTATTGTTAAAGAGCTTGCAAAAAGACCAGGTGTTATAAAAGAGCGAGCGCACCTTATGGACATTGCTTATAAAGAGAATACAGAAATTGAGGATAGAACTATTGATAGCCATGTAAAAAGAATAAGAAAAAAGTTTAAAAAAGTGGATGAAAAGTTTTCTGCGATTGAAACTAGATATGGAAGTGGGTATAGATGGAATGTTAGTTAATGAAACAAAAAAAAACATCATCTATCTTAAAAAAATTTCTACTATTCAACTTATCAGTTTTTTCTGTTTTAGGACTGTTTACAATAATTTATCTAAAGGCAATTCAACCCAATTTGATAAAAAAAAGATCAACTAATCATTATATTATAATCAACAATACTGTAGATCATTTACAAAGATTAAATATTAAGTTCAGTTCAGATGATATCAAAACATTTTTATTATCAACTAGATTTTTATTTCAAAGTTTAGATAGAGTTCAATTTTTTAGTATCCAGGGAGAATTGATTGGAGATACTAATATTTTAGATTTAGATCAAAATATGTTTAGTAGGTCTGAATTGATAATAGAAGAAACTATAGATGGTCAAATTAAAGAAAAAAATCAATCTAAGAAATTGGCGAATGAGCAAAAACAAAATAAAGACTTGATTAAAAAAACAATTTTAAACAAGTATCAAAACGAACCTATTACTATCTCAGAAAAAATTCAAAATAATTTTTTCGTTAATACATTAAGCAGAATCAAACTTAATAATGTTGATGCTGGATATATTGTAGTATCTGAGGAGGCTAATGATATTTTAAATGCGGTAAAAGAGAGAAAAGCTTTTATTATAAGAACAGTATTAGCAGTAGCATTAGTAATTTTAATTTTTTCACTTTTTTTAACTAAGTATATTTTAAAACCTATTAGACTTTTAGTTTCTTTCAGTGAAGCAATAAAAAAAAAATCTAGTAAAAATGTCGATATAAAAAACTTTTTTGTTAGAGAGGATGAAATTGGAAAACTTACAAAATCAATAGACGAGATGACAAAAGAGCTTCAAAAAAGAACTACAAGAGCAGAAACTTTTTCAAACGATCTTGCGCATGAAATTAGAAATCCACTAGCTTCTTTAAAAAGTGCATCTGAATTATTAGATAAGACAACAAAAAAACTTGAAAGCGAAAAATTATTAAAAATTATAAATCATGATGTAGAAAGAATTGAAAGGCTTATAACTGATTATTCTCAGATGTTAAAAGATGAGGCTACCTGGTCTAGAGAAAAAATGAGTAAAATAAATCTGGTTGAAATTATTACTAATGTTGTAGATGATTTTAAGCAAGATCTTAAGAATCAAAATAAAAAAATTAATATAGAAATAAAAAAGAAAATTATCTCAAAAAATGGAAATTTTATATTAGGTATTGAAAACAGACTAGAACAAGTAGTAGCAAATTTATTAGATAATTCTATTTCATTTAGTGACGAGAATCACAAGATAGAGATTAATATTGAGGAAACAACAAACAATCTTATACTGAAGATAAAAGATGAGGGTCCTGGTTTTTCAGAAACTTCACCCCAAAAAATATTTAAACGATTTTATAGCAACAGACCTAAAAGTTTTGGAAAACACTCCGGTTTAGGACTAAATATAGTTAAAAATATTGTAGAATTGCATGCCGGAACAATATCTGCCTCTAATAGAGTGCATAAAAAAGGTGCTCAAGTTGAAGTATTGCTTCCTAAATTTACTTAGCAATCTTTCTTGATAACATTCATTTAAATTGTTAAATAACCCTAAAATATGACACAAGATTTTAAAGTAAAAGATATTAACCTTGCCGAATTTGGTAGAAAAGAAATTTCTTTAGCTGAAACTGAAATGCCGGGCTTAATAGCTTTAAGAAAAGAATATAAAAGTAAAAAGCCTTTAAAAGGAGCAAGAATACTTGGTTGTTTACATATGACAATTCAGACAGCAGTTCTAATAGAAACTTTAGTAGATTTAGGAGCTGCAGTAAGATGGTCATCATGTAATATATTTTCTACTCAAGACCATGCAGCAGCAGCAATAGCAAAAGCAGGTATTCCAGTATTTGCCTGGAAAGGGGAAACGGAAGAAGAGTATTGGTGGTGTGTAAAGCAAACTATAGAGGGAAAAAAAGATTGGAAACCCAATATGATTTTAGATGATGGTGGAGATTTAACAGCTTTGATGCATAAAGATTACAAAAATTTACTTAAAGATATAAAAGGTGTTTCAGAAGAAACTACCACTGGAGTTTTAGCTTTAAAAAAAATGGAGTCTAATAATCAACTGCTTATACCAGCAATTAATGTGAATGACTCAGTTACAAAATCTAAATTTGATAATTTGTACGGCTGCAGAGAAAGTTTAGTTGATGGCATAAAAAGAGCAACAGATGTAATGATGTCAGGAAAAGTTGCTATAGTAGCAGGTTTTGGAGACGTTGGTAAAGGAAGTGCAGCTTCTCTTCGTCAAGCCGGAGCAAGAGTTATGGTAACAGAAACAGATCCTATTTGCGCCTTACAAGCAGCCATGGAGGGTTATGAAGTTGTATTAATGGATGAAGCTATCAAGGTTGCTGATATTGTAGTTACTGCTACAGGAAATAAAGATATCGTAACAGCTGACCATATGAGAGATATGAAAGACAGAGCAATATTATGTAATATCGGTCACTTTGATAACGAAATTCAAGTTGAAGCTTTAAAAAATTATAAGTGGGATGAGATTAAACCTCAAGTTCATGAAATAGAATTGCCAAGTAAAAAAAGAATTATCTTACTAGCGGAAGGAAGATTAGTAAATCTAGGCTGTGCTACCGGACATCCTAGCTTTGTAATGAGTGCTTCTTTTACTAATCAGGTGATTGCACAAATTGAATTATGGAATAATTCAGATAAATATGAAAAGAAAG